>OGJM01000003.1_pt1 | contig 254044 bp, 247 predicted proteins | sample 1572281 | NCBI WGS metagenome assembly OGJM01 (sample SAMEA2582147, study PRJEB24529) | metagenome | reverse complement strand
TTTCTTTGCACATGATTTCAGTCATTTATACACAACAGGTACAAAAAGGGAGATGCGAAAAAACTCAATCGAGTTTTTTCACATACCCTCTTTACTATATAATCAGAAGATTACATTAGAACTTCAAGCTTATATAATAAAGCTGTACGAATGTTGTATTGGGGGATATTATTTACCAGTATATTTCTCTTCACAGTATTTACATCTGTATACCTGCTTAACAGGGTCAGAAAGAACAAATACATGGTCAAGACCCTGTTCAATAGAAGTAATACATCTAGGATTCTTACATTTGATAACATTAGTAATCTGCTTTGGTAATGAAAGTGATTTCTTATCTACTATCTGTCCGTCTTTAATAATGTTAACAGTGATATTATGATCGATAAATCCTAATACATCTAAATCAACAAGGTCAAGTCCGCCCTCAATCTTGATAATATCCTTTCTTCCCATTTTACTGCTTCTTGCATTCTTGATAATAGCAACCTGACAGTCGAGTTCGCCAAGACCAAGGTTATTATATATCATCATTGATTTGCCGGCTTCAATATGGTCTAGTACAAAGCCTTCATTAAGTTGTCCTACATTTAACATAATTACCCTCCTATATTTACTTGTTATTAAGACCAAGAAGTGTCATAATAAGAGCCATTCTTACATATACACCGAATTGTACCTGCTTAAAGTAAGCAGCTCTTGGGTCATCATCTATATCTACTGATATTTCATTAACACGAGGAAGTGGGTGAAGAACATACATATCCTCTTTTGCAAGAGCCATTTTTGACTTATCAAGTATATAGAAATCTTTCATTCTGAGGTATTCATCTTCTGAGAAGAATCTTTCACGCTGTACTCTTGTCATATATAATATGTTAAGCTCAGGCATAGCATCTTCTAGGTTTTCCATTTCAATGAATTCAGCCTGGTTGGCTTTTAATACATCATCTCTTATATAATCAGGTATTCTTAATTCCTTAGGAGATATAAGCACGAATTTGACATTTTTATATCTTACGAGTGAATTGATAAGTGAATGAACAGTTCTTCCGAACTTAAGGTCACCACAAAGGCCTATTGTAAAGTTGTCAAGAGAACCGCGGAGTTCCCTTATAGTCATAAGATCTGTAAGTGTCTGTGTTGGGTGCTGGTGTCCGCCATCACCTGCATTGATTACAGGTATAGAAGACTTGCTTGCTGCAACCATAGGAGCACCTTCTTTTGGGTGGCGCATAGCACATATGTCTGCATAGCAGGAAATTACCCGTATAGTATCAGCCACGCTTTCGCCCTTTGATGCTGAACTTGAGTTAGCAGAAGAAAAACCTAATACAGACCCTCCAAGATTGAGCATTGCTGCTTCAAAACTAAGACGGGTTCTTGTACTAGGTTCATAAAATAAAGTTGCTAACTTTTTACCATCACATACATGGCTGTATTTTTTAGGATCTTTAGAAATGTCTCTTGCAAGATTAAGTAAATCTTCAAGTTCTGTGACACTTAAGTCTAGTGGACTAAGTAAATGTTTCATTAATTGTTCCTCCACAAGTATATATTATTGTGCTCTTGGCACTCTGTTATATATATTACTATTAATTAGATTAATTCTCAATTGTTATTTTAAAAAAAATGTGATAAAATTATGAATATTTGTGATATGCATAGATGCGTTGCATAAGAATGGAGGAGCAATATGTCTAAGATAATATTAACAGGTGACCGTCCAACAGGAAAGCTTCATGTTGGTCATTATGTTGGTTCATTAAAGAGAAGAGTAGAATTACAGAATTCAGGTGAATACGATAAGATATTTATTATGATAGCAGATGCTCAGGCACTTACAGATAATGCTGATAATCCTGAGAAGGTACGCCAGAACATAATAGAGGTTGCACTTGATTATCTTTCAGTCGGTTTAGACCCAGCTAAGTCTGATATATTTATTCAGTCACAGATTTCACAGCTTACAGAGCTTACATTTTATTATATGAATCTTGTTACAGTTTCAAGACTTCAGAGAAACCCAACAGTTAAGTCAGAGATCCAGATGCGTAACTTTGAAGCGAGCATACCGGTTGGATTTTTCTGCTATCCAATAAGCCAGGCCGCTGATATAACAGCATTTAAGGCTACAACAGTTCCGGCAGGTGAGGATCAGGAGCCGATGATTGAACAGACAAGAGAGATTGTAAGAAAGTTCAATTCAGTATATGGAGATACATTGGTAGAACCACAGATACTTCTTCCGGATAATAAAGTATGTTTAAGACTTCCAGGTACAGATGGCAAAGCTAAGATGAGTAAGTCGCTTGGTAACTGCATATATCTTTCTGATACAGAAGAAGATGTTAAGAAAAAGGTTATGAGTATGTATACAGATCCAGATCATATTAAGGTATCGGATCCTGGTAAGATAGAAGGTAATACTGTATTTACATATCTTGATGCATTCAGTAAGGAAGAAGACTTTGGATTATTCTTACCAGAGTATAATAACCTTGATGAATTAAAAGACCACTATAAGAGAGGTGGACTTGGTGATGTTAAGGTTAAGAAGTTCCTTTTAAATGTTCTTAACAAGGAATTAGAGCCAATCAGAAATAGAAGACACGAATATGAGAAGGATATTCCTTATGTATACGAGATACTTAAACAGGGAACTAAGAATGCTTATGAGGTAGCAGAACAGACATTAAGCGAAGTTAAGGCTGCTATGAAGATTAATTACTTTGATGATGTTCAGCTTATAAATGCACAGTCAGAAAAGTACAGCGGATAATAAAAAGGCACTGTGCCATATATGTATTCAGGATGAGAATGCATATAGCACAGTGCCTTTTGCTTTGATAAAGGCTTGGTCTGGATTTATGGCCAAGCCTTCATTAATTAATCTAACTTTTTAATAACCATATTGTTAGGACGTGATATTTTAAGTTCTTTGCCATTCATAACAATAAGTCCTTTGGTATAGTCTACAGTAAATATTGTTATTGAGTTGCCTTCATTATTCATGGATAAAAGGTGCTTGTCATCAGGAAAAAGGCATATGTACTTAGGATAATCACCACTTACAGGAAGTGAGTTAAGTGTAATTATCTTTCCTGTAGTCTTGTCCACAGAATATATTGTAGCAGTGTTATCACCGGCATTAGAGCAGATTAAGTTATTGCCTGAATTAGTAAGGCATATGTCTGAAGCTGCACTGTTAGACTTATGGTCGCGTCTTACAGTGAATATATTCTGAATCATCTCAAATCTGTTCTTATCAGAAGAAGCATCATAAGAATATACGTTAATATAATTCTTTAATTCACATACAACATAAGCGAATCGTCCATCTTCTGAGAATATCATCTTTCTTGGAGCAGATTCAAGCTGTGAACGTATAATATCAAAAAGCTTGAGCTTTCCAGTTGTATGGTTGAATTCATAAAGCTTAATCTGGTCAATTCCAAGATCACATACACATAAAAGTTCTTCATCAGGTGTAAAGCAGGTATGACTTATATGGGGTCTGAAATTACGTTCAGCAACGCTTCCAAGACCCTTATGAAATACCTCATCAGCTATATCGCCTAAAGAACCATCAGCATTAATATGCATTACAGTAATCTTGCCATCGTGATAGCCGGAAATAACAAGAAAACGGTTATCCTTAGTTACAGAAATATGACAGCCTCTCATTCCGTTGATAGAAGCAACATTCATAAGTTCAAGAGAGCCATCTTCAGTAATAGCAAATGCAGAAATACCCTGATCACATATTGCGTATAAATACTTCTTATTAGAAGATAATGTTATATATGAGGGATTATCAATTGTAACCTCACATCTTTCAGTTATTCGTCCCTTTTCAACGTCCATATCATATATATGAATACCTTTGCTGCTTTCGTGGGTATAAGTACCTGCATAAGCCACATATCTATCGTTCATAAGTAACCTCCAATCAAAATATAACGTATAGTCAAGATAAGTTAAATAACCGTGTACTCACTAAATTATATGTATATATTAGCATTTTTCTTTATGTTTATCAAGGCAGACATTGACAAGGATAATGTCACGCCCAATAGATTTGATACATCTGAAAGGTATGACATACACAAATTCACGTCCAAAGAAGCCGCAAAGCCGTCCAGGACCAGGAATTATTATAGAATTGATACAGCCATTTTTAGGGTCAAAGTCAATATCAATAACACAGCCTATAATACAGCAGTCCTCTTCGTTGATAACCTGCTTGTTTTTTAGTTCAAATATCTTCATACAACACCTCATTTTATATAATTATACTTAATATAAAATATGTATTTTTAAAGGGGAAAGTGCATATAACAGGTATAATAATGAAATATTAATGAACAAATGTGTTATGGGTTTGACACACAGATTGGCATAGGCTATCATATTAAATAATAAAATTGATAATTCGATGGAGGAAAATATATGTATTATTTCTATGATGCAACATATATACTCGTTATTATAGGTGCAATAATAAGTCTTATAGCATCTATGAATGTTAAATCGACATTTAACAGATATGATAAGTATAACAGCCGTTCAGGGCTTACAGGTGCTATGGCAGCACAGGAAATATTAAGAGCGGCAGGAATTACTAATGTAAGAATTGAGAGAGTAAGCGGTAATCTTACAGACCATTATTCACCAAAGGAAGGAGTTCTTAGATTATCAGATTCTGTATACAATTCAACATCAGTAGCAGCTATAGGTGTGGCCGCCCATGAGTGTGGACATGCTATGCAGTATGACGAAGAATATTTTCCAATTAAGATAAGAGCAGCTGTAATACCGATAGCTAATATTGGTTCAGCTCTTTCATGGCCAATAATTCTTTTAGGTTTATTCCTTGGAGCTACAGGACTTATGCAGCTTGGAGTAGTGCTTTTCTCACTTGTTGTAGTATTCCAGCTTCTTACTCTCCCGGTTGAATTTGATGCTTCCGCAAGAGCATTAAGAACCTTAAGAGAACGTAATATGCTTGAGTCAAGTGAACTTACCGGTGCAAGAAAGGTGCTTACAGCAGCAGCATTAACATATGTAGCGGCACTTCTTACATCTATTCTTCAGCTTTTAAGACTTGTTCTTCTTACAAGAAGAGATGATTAATATTAAATATGTATATAATTGCCAGTTCACAACAGTATAAAAGTACATTTATGTGGTAATGCTTGTAATATAAGCGAACTTAAATGTATGCCTTTCCACTAAAGATAAATGTTCGCAATGTCTTTAGGAGGAAAGGTTAATGGCTGGTGTAAAAGTTACGATATGTGGTGTTAATACGCAGGAGCTGCCTCTGCTAAGTGCGAAGGAGAAGAAAGAGCTTTTATTAAAGATAAAGGCTGGTGACCAGACAGCAAGAGAGAGATTTATTAAAGGTAATCTCCGTCTGGTATTAAGCATTGTTGGCAGATTTTCTAACAGTAATGAAAATGTGGATGATTTATTCCAGATTGGCTGTATAGGTCTTATAAAATCAATAGACAATTTTGATGTATCGCAGGGCGTGCAGTTCTCAACTTATGCAGTTCCAATGATTACTGGGGAGATTAAGAGGTATCTTCGTGATAACAGTGCAATAAGAGTAAGCCGTTCATTAAAGGATATGGCTTATAAGGCACTTTATACAAAAGAACAGCTATTAAAGAGCAGGCAGAAGGAACCGACAATATCGGAGATTGCAAGTGAGATAGGAGCATCTAAGGAGGATATTGTTATAGCACTTGAGGCTGTATCCCCAACTGTTTCACTGTATGAACCGGTATTTAATGAAGGCGGGGATACATTATATGTCATAGACCAGATTAAAGATAAAGCAGATGGGGAAGAGAACTGGGTTACACATCTGGCATTGGACTCAGCCTTTGCAAAGTTAAGCGGGCGTGAACAGCAGATAATAAGAAAGCGTTTTTATGAATATAAGACACAGATGGAGATAGCCGAAGAGATTGGAATATCACAGGCACAGGTAAGCAGGCTTGAAAAATGTGCTCTTAAGAATATGAAGAAGCATATGTCTTAACAGCATAGCAAGTATTAATAAAATAATAAATAAATAAAGGGCTGTCGCACAAAGTAGAATTTATAATAGGAAGATAATAACAGGTTGATAATGTCTTTATATTATAGATTATATTTGGTGCGGCAGCCCTGATATTTTATGTTATGTGTATTGTATATGGTATTATTATTGTATGTCGTTACAGTCAGAAAGGCTTTTTGTCTGTTCAGAAAGGCTTTTGACTGTAATATAGATTGATTATTAATTAGTGCTATAGTGTGTTTATGGAATATTTTATAGATATTTTGACATAACAGCACCAGTGGGCTATAATTCTAGTAGTTTATTGTATTTAGGGGAGGTTTGTGAATGAAGTGCCCATATTGCGGAAAAGAGAATACAAGAGTAATAGATTCAAGACCTACAGATGACAGCTCTATAAGAAGACGCCGTCAGTGTGATGAATGTGGAAAGCGTTTTACCACATACGAGAAAGTAGAGACGCTTCCTCTTATAGTTGTGAAGAAAGATAATAACAGAGAACCTTATGACAGGGAAAAGATAGTGGCTGGAATAGTCAGGTCGTGCCATAAGCGTCCGATATCAATGACACAGATTAATGATATGGTAGATGACATTGAGGGACAGATATTTAATATGGGGGAGAAAGAGATACCTACAACAACGATAGGTTCTATTGTTATGGATAAGTTAAAGGATTTAGATGAAGTTGCATATGTAAGATTTGCTTCTGTATACAGGGAGTTTAAGGATGTTAATACATTTATGGACGAAATCAAGAAAATACTTAAAAAGTAGTAAATACTTAAAAGCAACAAATGCTTAAGAACAGCAGAAAAGCTGATAAGAAAGGTAGTAATTACAGATGTTTAAAAGATTTTATCCGGATATGTATATAGACTCTGCATACGATATAGATTATAAGGGGCTTTATGATAAAGGTTACAGGGGAATTATATTTGATGTTGACAACACGCTTGTTGAACACGGAGCACCGGTTACTGAGCGTGCAAAGAAGCTGTTTGGTGATTTAAAGGCTATTGGATATAATACCTGCATAATATCCAATAATAAAGAATACAGGGTTAAGCCGCTTGCAGATGAGGTTGGTTCATTATATGTAAGCAAGGCAGGAAAGCCATCTCCTAAGAATTATGTTAAAGCTATGGAGTATATGAATACTGATAAGTCTGACACATATTTTGTGGGGGATCAGTTGTTCACAGATGTGTGGGGTGCTAACAGGGCAGGAATTAAGTCTGTTCTTGTAAAGCCGATAGACAAGCACGAGGAGATACAGATAATTCTAAAAAGAAGGCTTGAATGGATAGTTCTGCATTTTTATAAGAAGCATATTAAAAGAGAAGGCGGAAAAGCAGGTTTCTAATACATATAGGTTTAATATAATTTCAAGATATATATTTATTGTGATTTCATAATATATGAATTTATCTGTACTTTAGATATAAGCTCATAAGAAAGGAAGTAAGATTTTAATGATAGATATTAATGGTACAACAAGAGTGTGCGGTCTTATAGGTAATCCGGTGGGACATTCAATTTCCCCGGTGATACATAACAGCCTTGCACGGCTTATGGATATGAATATGGTGTATACAACCTTCAAGGTTGAAAAGGGTGATGTTGTCACAGCAGTAAATGGAGCTTATGCACTTAACATATTAGGACTTAATGTAACAGTTCCACACAAGCAGGCTGTTATGGAGTCACTTGTGGATATTGATCCGCTTGCTAAAGCTATAGGAGCTGTTAATACGCTTGTAAGAACAGATAAGGGCTATAAAGGCTATAATACAGATATATTGGGACTTGAAAGAGAACTTATAGACGAGGGAGTTGTGCTTTTAGGCAGCCGTTGTGTAATTCTTGGTGCAGGCGGAGCGGCAAGAGCAATAGCATTTTTATGTGCAAAGAGCGGTGCTAAAGAAATATATATGCTTAACAGGACTAAGGAAAAGGCTTACGATATAGCCAAAGCAGTTAATGACTATTTCGGTAAAGAATGTATAAAGCCCATGCTTATAAGTGAGTATGATAAGCTGGAAGCTGATGATTACGTTGTGATACAGACTACAAGCGTTGGACTTTATCCTAATGTGGATGATGTTGTAATTGATGATGAAGCATTTTATAAGAAGGTAAAAGTCGGAGTTGATATTATATATAATCCTAGTGAAACACGTTTTATGAAAATGTGTAAAAATGCTGGAAAGCCAGCCTGCAACGGTTTAAAAATGCTTTTATACCAAGGGGTTGCGGCGTATGAGTTATGGAATGATGTAAGTGTCACAAAAGAACAGGCGGATAAAGTGTATAATAAGATGAAAGAGGAACTTGGAATTGAATAATATTGTACTTATTGGATTTATGGGAAGTGGAAAGACGACATTTGGCCGCTGGGTTTCAAGACGACATAATAGAAAGTTCTATGATACAGATGAGTATATCGAGAAAAAGCAGAATACAACAATAAGCGAAATCTTTGCAACGAAGGGAGAGGAAGCTTTCAGGGATATGGAGACAGAGACGGTAAAAGAGTTATCAGATACTCTTGATAACTGCGTCATATCTGTTGGTGGCGGACTTGTGTTAAGAGAGGTCAATAGGGAGCTTTTAAGAAAGCTTGGAACAGTAGTATATCTTAAAGCTTCTGAGGAGGAACTTTGCAAAAGGTTGAGCAAGGACACCAAACGTCCATTATTACAGGGCGGTGGGCTTCACGAGAAGATACATAACCTTATGGAGCAGAGAGAAGATATATATCTGGATGCGGCTGATATGATAGTTGATACGCAGAAGATGTCATTTGAACAGATGTATACAGCAATCATTAAGAATATGGAGGATTAGCAATGAAGATACTTGTTATTAACGGACCTAATATTAATTTCCTTGGAATAAGAGAAAAAGGAATATATGGCAATGATAATTATGACACGCTTGTTGATATGATTAACAAGAAAGCAGAGGAACTTAATGTTAAAGTTGAGGTATTCCAGAGCAACCATGAGGGTGCAATTATAGATAAGCTTCAGGAAGCTTATTACAATGATGTTGATGGTATTGTAATTAATCCGGGGGCATTTACACATTACAGCTATGCAGTAAGAGATGCACTTGCTTCGATAGCTGCAATACCGAAGATAGAAGTACATATATCCAATGTTCATACAAGAGAAGAATTCAGACATACATCTGTTACAGTTCCAGTATGTCAGGGACAGGTTGTAGGACTTGGACTTAGAGGTTATCTGTATGCGATGGAAGCATTAACAGATATGACGAAGAGTAATTAATAGAGGATAATCATTATAAAGAAGAACCTATAGCACGATTTGGCTATAGGTTCTTCTTTATAATGGGCAGAATAAAAAGAGTCTGTACACCGATGAAAGTGTACAGGCTCTTTTTAAGAACTTATTATGTTAAAATATAATAAATATCTTATAAATCTTAACCTTTAATTTGATTAACTAAACACGTGAAATATATTCACCTGTTCTTGTATCAATCTTAATTGTATCACCCTGGTTAACAAATAATGGAACTAAAATCTTAGCACCTGTTTCAAGGATAGCTGGCTTTGTAGCACCTGTAGCTGTATCACCCTTAACACCTGGTTCAGATTCTGTAATCTGAAGTTCAACAGTGATAGGTGGCTCAATAGAGAATACGTTACCGTTGTGTGAACAGAGCTTAACCATCTCGTTCTCTTTAACGAACTTAAGTGAATCACCAACATTCTCAGCAGATAATGCAATCTGTTCAAATGTCTCTGTATCCATAAAGTTGTAAAGATCACCATCTGAGTAAAGATACTGATATTCTCTTTTCTCAATATGAGCGAGGTCAAACTTTTCTGTAGGTCTGAAAGACTTTTCAACAACACCACCACTCACGATATTCTTTAACTTTGTTCTAACGAAAGCAGCACCCTTACCAGGCTTTACATGCTGGAATTCAATAATCTGCCAAATGTTATTATCCATCTGAATTGTTAAACCATTCTTAAAATCTCCTGCGCTTACCATTCTTTGGTATACCTCCTAATTATCATAACTATTATAATTTTATAATAAAATGAATAATTTGGCAACCTCTTTTTTGTTTATGTTAATTTATTCTTTGGATTTAAAGGTTGAACAGACAGTATCGTCAGCATTTACGGCTGTTATGCCTGATATATCAACGTGGTCAGCCTGACAAGCTTCGTTATTGTTATACACGCAGTTATGTGCGGCACACTTTATCTGAAGATTAAGCTTAGGCGAAGCGGTATTATTCTTAGCAGAGCCATCTTTGTAAGAATAGCTTCCACAGCAAGTTTCACTGCACTCACAGGCATTACTTCCCTTTACATCAATACCATTAAGGCAGCAGCAGTTATCATCATTGTGTACACAGCTACAAGCGTTACAGCTTAAATTAGTCATAATAAATTACCTCCTGTTAATCTTTAACTTAAGTGTCTGGTAAATGCTTTAATAAATAGAACATTTGCAATACACAGTAGTAGTATTAACAGGAGGTGATTTATTATACGTTACATTATAAATTGTATGAAATTTTAACTGATTCTGCTAAAGGAAATGCGTCCCTTTTCACCGCTGTAATAACGGATAAGCACCTTGGCAATTATCTTTTCTTTCTTAACATATGTGTTAGTCCAGTATCTTGAGTCTTTGGAGTTATTACGATTATCACCAAGCATAAAATAACAGCCGTCAGGAACAATATAAGTGTGTGTTTCGCCGTCATCATATATATATTCTTTGATATATGGCTCATCAAGCTCATCACCATTGATGTATACATGCCCTTCCTTAATCTGGACTATTTCATTAGGAAGACCAATAACACGCTTAACATAATTCTCTGACTCATTATCAGGATATTTAAAGATTATAACGTCACCGCGCTTTGGTTCGCTGAACTTGTAAGCAAGCCTGAAACCGAAAAGGCGGTCGCCTTCCCATATTGTATCTCTCATAGAGCCAGATGGAACTTCGGCATTAATGATTATGAAATTGGTGCAGAGCAGGGCAATGATAGCTGCAAATATTACAATTTTAATGAAACTGAAGGCTTCTGATACTATAAATTTAACAACAGAATACTCCTGCTTCTTATTATTATCTGTATGTCTGCTGATATTATCAGAACGGCTGTAAGAATAATCATCATCGTCATCATCGTCATCTTCAATATCATCATAATCATCATCAAAATCGATATAATCTAAATCATCTTCATCAGGTGTATTGTTGTTATTAGTAGTCATACGTTAGTCCCCAATCTAATTGATATACGGGGCGAATGAATTCACCCCGTATATCCTATCATATGTTAAATTGTATTATTTTGCAAGTAATTCCATAATCTTATTACTTCTTGCAATGAATTCAGTCATCTGGTTTCCTGTAAGTGGAGCGTGGCTTATAAGTGCAAGGTCGTAAAGCTGTTTACAGATAATATCAGTATTCTCACCATCTTTATTGTTAAGAACATACTGAACAAGACTGTTGTTAGCATTAAGAATTAAAGTCTGTCCTGTAGAACCAAACATAGCCGGATCCATTCCTGACATACCGTACATCTTCATCATATCCTGCATACGTCTATCCTGCTCGGAAAGAGTAATCATAGAAGATACAGAAGCATCCTTTAACTTTTCAACCTTGATATTAAGATTATCATTGTTAAGTGCTTTCTTAAATGTAGCTGTAAGGCTTTCAGTTGCATCCTTTAATTCATCTTCGCTTGTTTCTTCCTTGAATATATCAGAAAGGTCAGTATCAATTCTTGCAAATTTAAGACCCTCGTTCTTGCCTTCAAGATGAGTGATGAATGGCTGGTCAATATTGTGAGTAAGAATGATAGCATCCATATTCTCTTTCTTAAACATATTGATATACTGGCTCTGTTCCTTCTCATCAGTTACATAGAAGACTGTATTCTCGTGCTTTTCCTTGTTAGCTTCAAGGTAATCCTTAAGTGTTAAATACTTGCCTTCAAGGTTCTTGAATATAATGTAATCATTCATCTTCTCAGCGAACTTTTCATCTTTTAAGCAGCCAAATTTGATGAATGGGTTGATGTCATCCCAATATTTCTCATAGTTCTCACGGTTAGTCTTGCACATACCAGAAAGCTTGTCAGCAACCTTTTTAGTAATGTAATCAGAAATCTTCTTAACAAAGCCATCATTCTGGAGTGCAGAACGTGATACGTTAAGAGGAAGATCTGGACAATCAATAACACCCTTTAAGAGAAGAAGGAATTCAGGAATAACTTCCTTGATGTTATCTGCAACGAATACCTGATTATTGTAAAGCTTAATTGTTCCTTCAATTGACTCGTATTCTGTATTAATCTTAGGGAAGTAAAGTATACCCTTTAAGTTAAAAGGATAGTCCATATTAAGGTGAATCCAGAATAAAGGCTCTTTATAATCGTTAAATACCTTGCGGTAGAATTCCTTATATTCATCCTCAGTACATTCGTTAGGGTGCTTAGTCCAGAGAGGGTGGATATCATTGATAGCAACAGGTCTTTTAACAATCTTAGCCATCTTCTTTGCTGGAACTTTTTCGACTGTCTCTTTAGTGCCGTCCTCTTTTTCAACTTCTTCTGTAACAGCTTCCTTGATAAATGTATCAAGAACAGTATCCTTATCTGTTACTTCTTCCTCTGGAATCTCTTCTGTCTGTTCGCCGGCATCTTCATTAGTAAGGAAGATTGGTACTGGCATAAATGAGCAGTACTTTTCAACTACTTCACGAGCCTTGTATTCATTGGCGAATTCGTAGCTGTCTTCATTTAAGTAAAGAGTGATAGTAGTACCAGGAGTTGCAGCTGTTCCATCAGACATATCATACTCTGTACCTCCGTCACATTCCCAGTGAACAGCCTTAGCACCTTCCTTAAAAGAAAGAGTATCAATAGTAACCTTATCAGCTACCATAAATGCTGAGTAGAAACCAAGTCCGAAGTGACCGATAATCTGGTCATCATTAGCCTTGTCCTTATATTTTTCAAGAAATGCTTCTGCACCAGAGAAAGCAATCTGGTTAATATATTCTTCAACTTCACCATCAGTCATACCAATACCATTATCAATAATCTTGATAGTCTTATTATTAGCACTTACTTTAACATCAATCTTATATTCAATATCATCAGGTGCTTCATATTCACCAATCATATCAAGCTTTTTAAGCTTTGTTATGGCATCGCAGCCGTTAGATATAAGCTCTCTGTAGAAAATATCGTGGTCAGAGTACATCCATTTTTTAATTATTGGAAAAATATTGTCACTGTTAATAGATAAACTTCCGTGTGTATTAGACATAATTATTATCTCCTATCTTTTAATATTCATTAGATGTAAAGAATAAATATATGTATCTTTATATCCTTAATTAAGTCTAAGTTTAATATTGTTAAAAGTGGAAGTCAAGCAGAAATTAGCACTCAAATCTAATGAGTGCTAACAAAAATTGATATAATACAGTAAAATCAAGGCTTTAGAAAAATATTAAATATTAATAAACTTACTATAATTCTTCAAAATCAAGACCGGCATTAGCAAGAAATGTCTTAACATACTTGTCGAAAGCTGTATCAAGCTGCTTATCTAATGTAAATATATTAAGGGAAGTTCCTGTAATAATATCTACATGACCTTCCTGATACTTCATATTAATAAAGAGACCATTAACATTCTCAGGCATAACAGCGATGTTATTCTTTGCGATAATATCTGTGACAAGTTCATAAGAGGCAAGCATAACAAGCTTCATAGCAGCAGGAACTTTATTACCCTTAATAAGACTAAAACAGAATGGCTTAATATTACCCCATTCTGAATAAGACTTTTCGTTATTATTAAGATTATCCCATTCTTCATCAGAATAATATTCCTTGTTAATCTGTCCATTAATAGTGTATGAACACGCAGTCTTTATTGCGGCTTCTGACAGAAGCATTCTATCGAAGGTATCCTTGATAAGCAGCTGGGACATAAATACTTTAGTGTCCTTAATGCGGAGTGAAATCATTAAATCCTCATTTCTGCGCCAGCGGGGCGCGTGATAATCTATAGTAATGCCATTAATTATAAGCTATATGAGTATACAATAAACTGTATGCGATATAAAGCATAATTTGTATATTTGCAGTATATTATGAAAAGATAAAAATGTCAATCACGAAACATTTTCTCAATGACATCAACAAGTTTGAATAGAACAGTTGAGATAATGCAGAGTATAACAATGCTCATAGATACATAAGTCATCTTGAATACCTGCGAACCATATATAATAAGGTAGCCAAGTCCCTTATCAGCGGCTAAGAATTCGCCGATTATTACCCCCACAAGGCAAAGACCGATGTTGACCTTCATATTGCTTATTATTATCTGCTTAGAACCGGGAAGTATGAGTTTCTTAAGAATATCTTTCTTAGTACCGCCGAGTGTCTTAATAAGAATGATTTTCTCCTTGTCAATTTCTAAAAATCCGGTATATATGTTAATTATCATACCAAATATAGCTACAGATATAGCAGTTATGATAATAGCTTTCATATTATTGCCAAGCCAGACGATTATCATAGGGGCAAGTGCTGATTTGGGCAGGCTGTTAAGCACAATAAGGAAAGGCTCAAGGCAGTCTGATAAGCCTTTCCACAGCCAGAGAAGAATTGCTGCTCCCATTCCGACAATTATAATAAGGAAGAAAGATAAAAATGTTTCAAAAAGTGTCGTCCATATATGAATGAATATGCTGTTATCTTTAGCCATAGCAATAAAAGTTGTGCATATTCTTGATGGTGAGCTGAATATAAATGGATTAAGAATACCAGTACGGGTTGATATTTCCCAGGCGGCAATAAATGCCATTAAAATCAAAAATCTTAATACAGTTATGGAGATTTTATATAATCTTATGTGGTTAAGATATTGTGTACGGGAGTTAGAGATGTCTTTTTTATTGATTGCTTTGATAGATTTATTCATTGTATATCCTCCCATATTTCATTAAAATATCCTGCAAATTCAGGAGCCTGTCTTGAAGTAAATGGTGTCCGGTCAGGAATGGAAAGGTTGATATTAACAACTTTTTTAATATGTGCAGGCCTGTGTGAAAGAATAACGACACAATCGCCCATAGAGATAGCCTCCGATATATCGTGAGTAACAAGAATGGCTGTTTTTTTCTGCTCTTTAATGATTTTGCCGATATCATCAGACACTTCAAGCCTCGTCTGGTAATCAAGAGCGGAAAATGGTTCATCAAGCAGAAGAATATCCGGGTTAAGTGCAAGGGTTCTTATTAATGCCGCACGCTGCCTCATACCACCTGATAATTCTGATGGGTGGACATTACGAAACTGGTAAAGTCCATACTCTTTTAGCATATTGTCAACATTTTCAAGGTGAATCTTATCTTTAAGATGATTAATTTCAAGACCGAGTGTCACATTTTTATAAATAGTGCGCCATTCAAATAAAGTATCTTTCTGTGGCATAAATCCAATTCTTGGAGATATAGCATTATCGTGTAGAATATCATTATTAAAAACAACCTCACCCTTCTGTGGCGAAAGAAGCCCGCATATGATGGAAAGCAAGGTCGATTTGCCACAGCCGGAAGGCCCGACTATAGATGTAAAAGACTGTGGCATAATATCAAGATAGATATTATCAAGTGCAGGAATTTCGCTTTTCGGTGTATTATATGCAAAGGAAATACCTTTAAGCGATAACAGAGGAGGGGATGAATTGGTGGGGAGAGCTTTCATAAATAACCTCTTGGTATAAGTATTGTTATTATAATTTATGCGGCGGGGGGTGGAAATGTGAAAAGGTGTATGGTATTAACAAGAACCAGAAGTCGCAGTGATTTATTCTGATAAGGAAAATTGGATAATTCCTCCTTTACAATTCCACCAAATAAGAGTACAATAATTCAAGTACGCTACTATGGCTCAGTCGGTAGAGCAACTGATTCGTAATCAGTAGGTCGCCGGTTCGATTCCGGCTAGTAGCTTGTAACAGTGAAACTTGCGAGAATGTCAGACAGGATATTCTCGCATTTTTTTAGGTGTGATTTGCAGTGTATGCTGATAATAATATAGAATGTTCTTTTTTAAAAACATTTTCCCGCAAATCACATAAAAAACAAGTCAATCATCTCGAAACCAGCTAAAATCAAGGGGTGGGTAAGACATTTAATCAAAAAAAGAGATGGAAGTAGGCCTTGTTGACATTATTATACAAGGTTCGTATAATTGTACAGAATAATAAACGCCAGAGTAAGTATTCAAGGCGCAAAGGATAGGAGATAATATGGAAACAAATATCAGACAAGATAACAACGAAGAAGTAGAAATTGATATTATGCAGATCATAAGGATGCTGTTATCAAAGATATGGATAGTAATTGTAGCAGGTGTTGTGACAGCAATAGTTGCATTTGGAATAACAGAGATAGCAATTACACCTCAGTACCAGTCATCCATCAAATTATATATAATCAACAGACAGAATGGCACTACTACAACACTTAGTGATATTCAGTCATCAACACAGCTTGTTAAAGATTATAAAGTTCTTGTGACAAGCCTTCCAGTAGTAGAACAGGTAGTTAAAGACCTTGATCTTGATATAACACCAGATGCACTCGTTGGCAAGATTTCTTGTGAAATCGAGACAGATTCACGAGTTCTTCAGGTAACAGTTACAGATACAGACCCTAAGAGAGCTAAAGAAATAGTAGATGCAATCGCAGATGTATCTGCTAAGCAGATAACATCAGTAATGCAGATTGAAGGCGTTAATGTAATTGAATATGGACGTGTTGCAAATGCACCATCAAGTCCTAATGTTAAGAAGAATACAATGCTTGGTGCAATAGCAGGTATTGTAATAGCAATAGCAGTGCTTGTAGTCAACTTCATTCTTGATGATAGAATTAAGACATCAGATGATGTTGAAAAATATCTTGGCATAACTAATCTTTCACTTATTCCATTAACTGAAGAAGAATATAATGGACAGCCAAGCAGTAAGAAAAAGAAAACAAGAAAATAGGTAAACAAGAGAGTGTGAAAGGATTAAAAATATGCAGACAATTAATATAGAAACTAACCAGCAGGATGATTATCAGGTAAGAGAAAGCTATAGAAATTTAAGAACTAACATATTCTTAAGTGGTAAAGATACAAAGGTAGTAATGTTTACAAGCTGTGGACCTAATGAAGGTAAATCAACAGTAACAATGAACCTTGCTTCATCAATAGCAGATGGCGGCAAGAGAGTGTTATTCATTGACTGTGATTTAAGAAAGTCAGTTCTTGTAGGACGTTACAGAGTTAAGAAGGGTGTTAAGGGATTGACACATTTTCTTTCAGGACAGAACACATTAGAAGAAGTAATATATCAGACAAATGTGCCGGATATGGACGTTATTCTTGCTGGTCCGGTGCCACCTAACCCATCAGAGCTTCTTGACAGCCCATTATTCAAAGAGACTGTAAGACAGATGAGAGAAAAGTATGATTATGTAATCATCGATACACCACCTCTTGGAAGTGTTATCGATGCAGCTATTGTTGCACAGGTATGTGATGGTGCGGTTCTTGTAATCGCAGCTAACCAGGTAAGCTATAAGTTTGCTCAGAATGTAATGGGACAGCTTAAAAAGACAAAAGTTAAGATAATCGGAAGTGTTCTTAATAAGGTTGATTTATCAGAAAATGGTTACTATGGAAGATACTACGGCAAGTATTACGGTAAATACTACGGCAGCTATTATGGACATTATAACAGCGAGGAGTCACCAGATAAATCATTCGAGAAAGCTAGAAATGCTTCATCAGCAAGAAAGAATACTAACAATGCTTCTAAGCCAGTCAAAAGACAGGCAGGAAGTGTTGGCGAGGTAGCCGCAAGAAAGAAAGCTAATGTGGCAGGAAACAACACTGGTGTAAGAAAGAAGCCATCGGCAGATGAGTTTGATGGAGATTTTCTTATGGATTATGATGAGAAATAAATAACAATAATATATAGATAAATATAAGATTGGAACGAGGATAAGATGAAAGAAAATAAGGGCAGGATGAGTAGAAATAAAAATGTAAGTATGTATGTAGGGGCATTTAATATAATAATGCTCCTGATACTTACATTGCATTTTGCATATATGTGGAATAATGTATATAATACAATGCTTAAGACACCATTTATGGGAAGTGGTAATAAGCTTATGGTATTCACAATCTTTCTCCTTATCTTTGTTACATATAAAATGTGGGGCGGATTTAAGCTTGGATACATTAAACTTGTTAATCTTGTATTCTCACAGTTCCTTGCACTTATAACAACGGCAATTGGAGAATATCTTATAATAGCTTTAACAGCGGGACGAGTTGACAGTATGGGACGACTTGCAGGTCTGATAGCTGTTTCAACATTGATTGATTTAGTGTTCTGCGTATTGTATGACCTTGTTGGGATAAGGATATACGGAATGATATTCCCACCAATAAAATTATTACAGATTAACGGTGTTCATAAAAATCATTTACGTTATAAAATATCTAACAGAAGTGATAAATACGAAGTTTGTGAAGAAATATCATATAAAGAGGCATCAGATGTAATATATAATAAAATACTTCAATATGAAGCAGTTCTTCTTAATGATATTCCAAACAACGAGAGAAAAGAAATACTTAAATTCTGCTTTGAAAAAGATATTCCAGTATATTATACACCTAAGATACAGGATATACTTGTAAGAGGTTCAGAAGAGATTAATCTGTTCGATTCACCATTATTCCTTGCTAAAAATGTTGGAATGACAACAGGACAGGCATTTGTTAAAAGAACTATTGATATTGTAGGTTCAACATTAGGACTTATTATATTATCACCGGTATTCCTTATAACAGCAATATGTATAAAGTTAGAGGACGGCGGTTCAGTGTTCTTTATGCAGGACAGATGTACATACGATGGCAAGGTGTTTAGAATACATAAATTCAGAAGTATGAAAGAAGATGCGGAAAAAGATGGCAAGCCGCATCCAGCGACTTCTGATGACGACAGAATAACTAAGGTAGGTAAATTCATAAGAGCAACAAGAATAGATGAACTTCCTCAGCTTGTTGATATATGGGCAGGCAATATGAGTATTGTAGGACCAAGACCAGAAAGAGTTGAGCATGTTGCTAAATATACACAAGATATTCCGGAATTTGGCTACAGACTTAAGGTCAAAGGCGGACTTACAGGTTATGCACAGGTATATGGCAGATACAATACAACATCTTACGATAAGCTTAAGATGGATCTTATATATGTTGTAAACTATTCACTTATGCTTGATTTCCAGATAGTGCTTGAAACTGTAAAAATAATATTCAGCAAGGAAAGCACAGAGGGCTTTACAGAAGAGAATAGCAAGATAATGAATGAATATGGACAGGAGCTGGAAGCTGCAAGACAGGAGATTGCAGCGACTAGGGAAGATAATTAGAGGATAAGATAATGAGAGTATTAGTGCTGGCTAACAGAGATTTTGTATTATACAACTTTAGAGTGGAATTATTAGACAGATTATTAAGAGATGATAATGAAGTATATATATGTCTGCCTAACGGACCTAAGGTTAAATATATGACTGAAATGGGATGCAGGTATATTCCGATATCGATTGATAAAAGAGGAACTAATCCATTTAAAGATGCACAATTAATAAAAGATTACAAAAGTATATTTAGAGAAGTTAAGCCAGATATAATACTTACATATACGACAAAAGTATGTATTTATGCTGGAATAGTAGCAGGGAATATGGGAATACCATATCTTATGAATGTATCAGGACTTGGAACGGCAGTAGAACAGCCAGGTATATTACAGCCATTAATGATTAGTCTGTATAGGAAAGCGGCTAAGAAAGCAAAATGTGTATTCTTTCAGAATGAACAGAACAGAGAATTTTTTATCAAGCATAAAATGTATAGCGGACATTATCAAATGATTCCAGGTTCGGGTGTTAATCTTGATAAATGGAAGTATATGGAATATCCAAGTGATGATAATGGAATACACTTTTTATTTGTAGCAAGAATTATAAAGGAAAAAGGTATAGAAGAATATCTTAATTGTGCTAAAGTAATTAAAGGAAAATATCCTAATACAGTGTTTCATATATTAGGACCTTGTGATGGTGAGTATAAAGAAATATTAGATGATTATGAAGCAAAAGATCTTATAAAATACCACGGAGAAGTGAGTGATACATCTGAATATTTAAAATTTGCTCATTGTACAATTCATCCATCGTATTATCCTGAGGGAATTTCAAATGTTTTATTGGAAAGTGAAGCAAGTGGACGTCCTGTTATAACAACAGATAGAGCAGGTTGTAGAGAAACTGTTGAGGACGGAGTGACAGGATTTTGCTTCGAAACAAGAAATACGCAGAAACTTATTGAGGCTGTTGATAAATTCGTTAATATGAGCAATGCAGATAGACAACAGATGGGTAAGAATGCAAGATTAAAGATGGAACGGGAATTTGATAGGAATATTGTTGTTGAGGCTTATTTAAAGGAAATGTGAGGAAAGAACATTGTCATATAAAGATATAATAAAATCAAGAAAAATGAGATTAGCAATTTTAAAATGTTTCTCATTTATACCAGATAAATCTATGATTAAATTGCAGTATAGAATTAAACTTCACAGAAAGTTAGATTTGGTTAATCCTAGAAGATTTACTGAAAAATTGCAGTGGTATAAAATTTATTATAGAGATTTATTAATGCAACAGTGTGTTGATAAATATGAAGTAAGAAAATATGTTGAAGAATGTGGATTGTCTGAAATATTGATTCCTATAGTTGGGGTGTATGACGATGTTAGAGATATTAAGATAGAAGAATTACCAGAGCAGTTTGTGGCAAAAGATACATTAGGTGGTGGCGGAAATTCTGTAATTATATGTAATAATAAAGAAAATTTAAAAGAGGATTTCTTAAGTATATTAAATAAATGGACACATTCAAGTACATCATATAGACAAGGTGGAAGAGAATGGGTTTATGGAGGAAGAAAGCATAGAATAATACTAGAACAGCTTTTGCCATCCAAAGCAGAAGATGGTGGATTGATAGATTATAAATTCTTTTGCTTTAATGGTAAGCCAGAATATTTGTATGTATTAGCAGACAGAAAAGTTGGAGATAAAGCAGGATTGGGTGTGTTTAAGGCTGATACATATGAAAAATTAAATGTTGTCAGATGTGATGAAAAGCCTTTGGAAAGAGTGGTTGAGAAGCCGCAGGTTTATGATAAAATGTATGAAATAGCACAAATTTTATCAAGACCATTTCCAGAATCACGAATTGATTTATATTGTATAGATAATAAAGTTTATTTTGGTGAAATAACTTTTTTTGATGGAAGCGGATATATGAAATTCGATCCTGATGAATTCGATTTTACAATGGGTGATAAATTCATTTTACCAGAAAGGAATAATTGATATGAATTCTAATGTAGCTATTGAATATAGGAAAGATATAACAGATTATCCTAGTGGTAAATATTATTATAATCCAAGTAATAAATATCCTGAATATCCATTTGGTGATGAAATAGCTGGAGAAGAAAATCCAGTATATGATATGGTACGCAATACATTATATAGTATGGGGTATGATAGAGATAACTTTGGAAAGAAAGAATGGAATCCATTAGGTGATATTATCAAAAAAAACCAGAAGATATTGGTTAAGCCTAATTGGGTTATGCATATAAATAAAGCGATAGATGATGAAAATGATTTAAGAGCCCTTGTAACACATCCATCGGTTGTAAGGGCTATTGTAGATTATGTTTATATAGCTTTAACAAATTCCGGTGAGATATATGTGGCAGATGCTCCTATGCAGGAATGCAATTTAGAGGAAGCTTTAAAAAAAGCTGGATATGATGAACTATTTGAATTTTGGAGAAAGTATATACCCAATATCAAGATTAGAGATTTGAGACACTATTCAACAGTTATAGAGAATAATGTTATACTTGAAAAGAAAGATAATGATTATAATGAATCAATAGTTGTGGATTTGAAAGATAAATCTTATCATAAACTGGGAACTAATAATAATGGTAAGTATAAAGTGTCGCAGTATATGGGAGAAGATACACAAAATTATCATAATGAAAAAGAACATAAATATGTATTAAATAAAATTGTATTGGAAGCAGATGTTATAATTAATATTCCAAAGCCTAAATGCCATAGACTTGCAGGAATGACAGCAGCGTTAAAGAATATGGTAGGTGTTATATATGACAAAAATAGTCTTCCACATAGAAAGATAGGATCTGTAGAAGAAGGCGGAGATGCATATAAGAAAAAGAATATATTTAAGCATTATATGGAAGTGTTGGATGAGAAGAAAACAGATAGTAGTTTAAATAAGCATTATAACATAGCTCAGTTTTATAGTTTTTTTGAAAAAGTTTTTTATGTATTAGGAAGTGTTATTTCCAGAGATAAAGTTAGGATTGGAGGATGGTATGGAAATGATACTATATGGAGAACGATTCTGGATTTAAATACAATAATAAATTATGGTGACAAAAATGGCAACATATGTGATGAGAAACAAAGAAAAATGTTGATTTTAGGTGATATGATTATATGTGGACAAAAAAATGGACCAGTTAAGCCATCACCCAAAACATTAGGAATGGTAATGTTATCTGAGAATTCTTATGCTTTTGATTCTACAATGTGTAAAATAATGGGATTTAAGTATGATATGATAAAATATATAGCAGAATATGCTATTAATAATGAACAAAATATAGAGGTTATATTTAATGGTAAAAAGAATCTTTTATCCAATATGCAGATAGATAATGAATGGAAATTTGAGCCACATGATATGTGGAAAGAGTATTAGAATTGATAAGTTTACATTTATATTAAATATTATAATATAAATATGTGAATTGAGAGAAAATTATATAATTAAGGAGTTTTGCATATTATGCAAAAAATATATATATGAAAATATTATTAGTGACAGGTGCGATATATGCTCAAAATTCAAGCAGAAAGCATTTTACAGGATTAGATTATGTCGTTACACAGATTGGTCAATCATTATCAAATGATAATGAAATTGTATTTTTTACAACTTCACCAATAGGAGAAAAATCGGTGGTTGATGGATGTAAGGTTTATTCTTATAGTAATATGAGCGTTATTCCATATATATTAAAGGTTGGTTTGAAAAAATACGCAAATGTAATGAAGATGAAATGCTCTTTTAAAGAAAAAATAAAAAATGCTAGAAGTATGATAATTGCTGAGTATTTTGAAAGTATTATAGAAAAAGAAAAACCGGATATAATTCATATAAATGGTATTACATATGGTAATTTATTATGTGCTAATAAAGCTGCAAAAAAATATTGTACAGCATACACATTACATGGATTATCATATAAATCGAACGAATGCTCGGATTTTCAAAAAAATATAGAAAAAAGTTTTATTAGATCTGCATTAGAAAAAAATATAAAATTTAGTGTGGTTAGTTCCGGTGTCTTAAAAAATATAGAAAATGATTTTAAAAGAAAATCAAATGCTTATATAATAAAAAATACAATTGATATTAAAAAAAGTGGCAAGAATAGAGAGTTATTAAGGAAAAAATATGGAATACCTAATGATGCGAATGTTTTAATATGTGTAGGTTCCATTGGACAAAGAAAAAATCAAGTTCAAATTATTAGAGCATATCAATTATTACCAGATGAATATAAAGAAAAGTTATACATTATATTAGCAGGTAAAAATAATATAAAAGGATATATTAATAAAGAGATAGAAAAAATAAATATAAAAGATAGAGTAATAATAACGGGATTTGTAGATAAAAATACATTAGCAGAATTATATGAAATATCCGATGCAAATATTGTAGTTAGTAAAAGTGAAGGATTTGGTTTATCAATAATTGAAGCAGGATATTTTGGATTACCAACAATAATGTATAAAGATTTAGATGCATATGAAGATGTGTATTTTAAAGGTGGTTTTACTATTGTAGAAAATCGAGAAGATAAAAATGTTAAAGATGCAATTATAGAAACATTTAACACCGATTGGAACAAGAATTTTATAAAAAGAGAAGTTGAAAAAAATAAAAAGGATTTAAAAAATCAATATATAAGATTTTATAATGATGCGATCAAAGAATGCGTTTTTTTAGATATAAATAAAATAGTTAAAGAGGTGAATTGCTTTGAAAATGAAATTTAAAGTATCACAATTGAATATGCTCGAAGATTGTGGTTTTTTAGAAATCTTTTTACCTTTTTATGTCATTTTGTCATATTATGTACTTCCAGCAGTAAGTTCAATTGGTATGCTTATAATTTATATGTATGTTTTAGTTAGAATCATAAAAAGTATTTTGATTAGTAATGATGTTGTATATGTAAATAAATTATTGTTGATATTCGTTGTATACGCTATTTGTACGCAACCATTCATATTTATGGTGTATGGCGGATTTAACAGCTCAAGATTATTTAATTTATTTGCAATAATAATGATGTTTTTAGTCATATGTGTTTGTACGCAAAAAATTAATTTAGATGCATTTTTTAATGTGTACTTAATTGTAGGTTTCATATGTTCGATAGCAATAATTTTTCAAAGTCTACAACTTTATGTACTTGGAATGAAAGTATATCCAATAGTCTTGTTGCCAATAGATACAAGTAGTTGGTTTAATGGGGGAACTAGACCTTGCGGTTTTTTTCCAGAGCCACAAGCTTATGCAACATATATTTTGCCACTTTTATATTATCAATTAAAAAAGCATAATTTAAAATGGGTTGTATTTTTTTCAATATCAATATTATTTTCTACATCTTCGCTAGGTATAATTGCAGTGGTGTTATTGTTTGGATATTATTTAATGTCATCTAATACGAATAAAGTATTTAAAATTGGAGCAATTATTTTAGGATTAGCAATATTTTTAGTGATAAGACAAACCACAGTGTATGATTATGCTATAAGTAAAATTCTAGATATTGATATTACAAATAATACAAGATTATCACATGGTTTTGATGTATTTAATAAACTTTCTTTTGAACAAAAAGTTTTAGGTATAGGAAAAAATAATTTGACATATTTTCTTTCTGAAGAAAGAATTGTACTTACAGATAGAGTTAGTATATTAATGAGAAATTCAGCATATATTACATCTATTTCAGATATATTAGTAGGATTTGGTGTTATAGGATTATTAATATATATTTTATTTATTGTTAAACAGATAATTACATATGATGATAAAATGTTTATTTTTTTATTACTTGTATTGTCTTTTGCTCAAACTATTTTTTTAAATTCAGCATGGATTTTTTGGATGGTTATATATTTCAATATGATTGATATTAAATCAACAGATTTTTATAAAATTCGAATAAAATAAAAGGTAATGAATATGGCAAAAACAAATGGTAATTTTTATAAAAAATCCTTACAACTTGCGTTTATATCAATATTATGCCAAACTGTAAATTTAGTAAGAGATGTTTTTTTAGCAAAATCATTAGGAGCAAGTAACTTAAATGATATATATCTGATATCACAATCAACAATATCAATGTTTGTTTCAATGGTTAATTCGCCGTTGGCAACAGCGTATGTTCCAGTAACAACTGAGTATTTTGTATCAAAAGATAAAAGAGAAAGAAATAAATTCATTAGTAAAGTATATGGTGATATATTTATACTTTCACTTGCAATTATGGTGATTAGTTATTTATTTATCAATCCAATAACTCAAATGGTTGCCCCGGGTTATGAGGGCAGTGATAAAATTATTTTAATTAAAATGATATTATTACAGATGCCTATAGTATCAATAAATATGTTGAGAGGAATAAATAGAGGCAATTTTCAAATATTACAGAAATATAATATTAGTGAAGTGACTAATGTTATACCCTACTGTGTTATGGTATTATATCTGATTATATTTAATGTTAATAGCAATATCTATATTATAGGAATAATACTTACAGTTACGACATTTATTTCTATTATACCTGAATTGATTATTTTAAGAAAAAATGGTGTTGAATTTAAGATGTCAATAGGAATAACCAATGACATAAAAATAATGATAAAAATGATGTTGGCAACAATTATTGTTACAGCTGTAAGAGAAGTAAACGTAGTTACAGATAAAGCATTTGGTTCAATGTTAGAAGAAGGTAGTGTTACAATGTTATCTTATGGAAGTAAGATAACGGTGGTTTTTGTGAGCTTAGTAAGTACAGCAATAAGTGTAGTAGGATTTACAGATATTGCACGTTTGAAAAATCAAAATGACAAAAAGGGTGTATTAAATATAATAGAAAAATCTTCTAATATTATAAATTTGATTATAATTCCATTAGCATTTTATTTAATTGTTTTTTCAAATGATGTTATAAAGATATTATTTGAAAGAGGAAATTTTACATCAGCTCAGACAAACATAACTGCAAATATTATGCGTTGTTATGCTATAGGTTTATTAGGTTATGGTTTTCAAGATGTTTTTACTAGAGCATTACATGCTTATAAGATTGTTAGGTGTACAATAAAAGCATCAATTATAATGGTGATAATAAATATCATATTAGATTTTTTGTTTTTTAAATCAATAGGAAGTTATGGAATTGCTTTAGCTTCATCATTGGCAATTTTATGTGTAATTCCTATGTTATCTAGGGATGTAATAAGATATATCGGGAAATTTAGTATTAAGTTAATTGTTAGTGAAATAATAAAAATAGTGGCAGCTTCAGTAGTGGCAACTATATCTGTGATATTCATAAAGAAGTTGTTAATAGATAATTTTATGACGTTTATTATATTAAGTATATTATATATGATTATATATTTTATAATTTGTATAATATTGAAAGTAAATATCTTTAAAGAAATTTTAAAGAATAGAATGGAGTTTTAAAATATGAAAAGTTTTATGAGGAAAATAAAAGCAAAATTATTTAATTTTCATAATCCTATTCCAAGTGATATTGCTGCATTTAAAGAAGATTTACATAAAATTTCAGAATTAGAAATTGATGATTATAAAAGATCATTTTATCAGTATAAAATTAGAGAAAAATATGGTGATTGTAAATTTATATTGATTAGGAAAGTTACATATTATATTATTGGGCATTTATTTTATTTTTACGTAATTGTTAAGTCAAAAAGAAAAATTGATTTAGAAAAAAAAGATGTTGTTTATTATAAGATATCGAATAATAAAGATATTTTACCTGGCAAATTTAAAAATGCCTATCAATTTAGCTTTGGACAAAATTATTATTGGGACAATAATACAAAATATATATTTAATAAGATGAAAATAGTTAGCTCTAATGATTGGTCATATTTATTTGAAACTCTTTTTTCATTAGCAAATTACTCATATATTATAAATAAATATCAACCCTTTAAAATAGTTACGACTTACGAATCATCTTGTGCTTCATCAATATTAACATTATTATGCAGTAAAAATAATATTGAACATATTGATTTTATGCATGGAGAAAAATTATATTCACATTTAAATACATTGGCTCATTTTAATAAAATATATGTATGGGATGAATATTATGTAAAATTGTACAATAGGCTATTATTTAAATATGATGACATAAGTGTTTTTAACCCATGGTTAAATAAAAAAGAAGAAGGTTTATTTAATTATGAAAGAGATATGTGTTTTTATTTGAATTATGAAAGCAAGGAGTCTTTGGAAATATTAGCAGATGTTATAAATAAGCTTGCATTAAAGGGATTAAAGGTAATAATAAGACCTCATCCATCTCAAATTGAAGAAATTTTAAAAAAGAATATAATAAAAATTGATTATATAGAAAATCCTAAAGATATTTCAATATTTGACTCAATAAATAAAACAGATAAGATAGTTTCAAGATTTTCAACGGTATTATTTCAAGCGTATTCTATGAATAAGAAAATAGTTATTGACAATGTTAGTGATATAGAACAATATAATAAGTTAAAAGAAGTCGGATATATAATGATAGAAAAAGAACATGAATTATTATCAGATATTTTATAAATGATAAATGGAGAATATTATGGAAAAATTAATATTAATAGGTGCAGGTGGATATGCAAAGTCTGTATTAGATTCAGTTGATTATTTTAATTATCAGGTTGTAGGATTTATAGATGAATATAGTGAAGAAAAAGAACATTTAGGTTACCCTATATTGGGTAAAAGTTTAGATGATTTGGATAAAAATAGTAAATATGTTTATTTTATTTCAATTGGAAATAACTTAAAGCGAAAAAAATGGTATGATAAGTTGGTACAGGAGCATAAAAGGATAATTAATATAGTCGATCGTTCTGCTATTATATCTCCTAATGCTAATATTGGAAATGGTTGTTTTGTTGGTAAAATGGCTATTATAAATAGTAATGCATATATTAGCGATAATAGCATAATAAATACAAAAGCATTAGTTGAACATGGATGTAGTTTAGAAAAACATGTAAATATGTCTACAAATTCAGTTATTAATGGAGATGTTAAGATAGGAGAAGGAAGTTTTATAGGAAGTTGTTCAGTTATAATTGGACAACTTAGTGTTGGAAACTGGTCTACTGTTGGGGCAGGTGCTGTTGTTATAAGATCAGTTGAGGATGGTGTAACTGTTGCAGGTGTTCCAGCTAAGGTGATAAAAAATGGAGCAATGTTAGGATGATAAAAAAATACTTTTATAAAATATACGAAAAAATACTTGGAAAATTTGATGATAACGATGGAAAATTGCTTAGACAATATTATAAAAAACGATTTGGTGTTGAGGTTGGTAAGCATAGTTACGGAATGGATTTTTCCAATATTGCTCAAGGTACAAAAATAGGAGCTTTTTGTTCTATTGCCTCAGGTGTGAAAATTGGATTGATGAATCATCCAATGCAGTATGTTTCTACCAATCCTTTTTTATATTATAAAAATAGGGGGTTTGTTGAAAAAGATATCCATATTGCGGTTAAGATGGGGAGTTATATTGGTAATGATGTATGGATAGGGAATAATGCAGTTATATTGCCAGGGGTAAATATAGACAATGGAGCTATTATTGCAGCAGGAGCAGTGGTTACGAAAGATGTTTCTCCATATGAAATTGTGGGTGGTGTTCCAGCTAAACATTTAAAATTTAGATTTGATGAAAATATAAGAAGTGAGTTAAATAAGATAGATTGGTATAATTGGCCAGATAATAAAATAAGAGAAAATTTAGAATTATTTTATAATCCTAGTGATTTTATAGATAAATTTAGACAAGAAATGGAGCCGAAAGATGAATAATGTTTTTATAGTAGCTGAGATAGGTTGTAATCATAACGGTGATAAAAAATTAGCAAAAAAATTGGTCGAAGAAGCAAAAAAATGTGGGGTAGATGCTGTTAAATTTCAAACATTTAAAGCAAAAAATTTAATTTCACGATATGCTCCTAAAGCGGAATATCAAAAGGAAACAACAGGTGAGAATGATTCACAGTTAGAAATGACAGCTAAGTTGGAGTTGAGTTATAATGACTTTATTGAGTTAAAAAAATATGCAGAAAGTTTAGGATTAATAGTATTTTCAACCCCATTTGATATGGAATCTGTTAATTTTTTAGATTCTATAAATCAAAAATTGTGGAAAATTCCATCAGGGGAAATTACTAACCTTCCATATTTAGAAAGAATAGGTTCTATTGATAGACAAGGAAAAAAAATAATTCTTTCAACAGGAATGGCAACTATAGATGAGATTAAAAAGTGTATTGATATATTAGTAAAAGCAGGAACAAAGGAAGAAGATATTATATTATTGCATTGTAATACAGAGTATCCAACACCAGATTGTGATGTAAATATTTTGGCTATAAAAGATTTGAAAAATAATTTTCCAAAAGTTAATGTTGGTTTTTCAGATCATTCTGTTGGATATATTGCGGCTGTGGGTGCGACAGCCTTGGGAATATGTTTAATTGAAAAACATTTTACATTAGATAAAAATTTTAGCGGACCAGATCATAAGGCATCAGCAACTCCTGATGAATTGAGAGCATTGGTTGAAAATGTTCGTAGAATTGAGACAATGTTAGGAAGTGATAAAAAGATTGTTACTTTATCGGAAAGAAAAAATAAAATAGTTGCTAGAAAATCAATAGTTGCATCAAAAAAAATAAATAAAGGTGATATTTTTACAGAAGAAAATATTACATGTAAAAGGCCGGGAAATGGTATCAGTCCTATGGAATGGTATAATATATTAGGAAAGACGGCAGAGAAGGAGTTTGATATAGATGAATTGATAACACATACTAATTTTAAATGGCAAGATTTATAAAAGGTGGTAGATATTATGAAGAAAATAGCAATTATACCGGCACGTTCAGGGTCTAAAGGTTTAAAAGATAAAAATATAATCAAAGTATGTGGTAAACCACTAATGTCATATTCTATTGAAGCGGCTATTAATAGTAAATGTTTTGATAAAGTTATTGTCACTACTGATTCAGAAAAATATGCCGAAATTGCGAAAAAATATGGAGCAGAAGTCATATTGAGAGGAGAAAGGTTATCTAATGATAATGCAACATCTTATATGGTAATAGAAGATGTTATACATAAGCAAAGTAATGATTTTGATTATTTTGTATTATTGCAACCAACATCACCAATGAGAAATGAATTACATATTATTGAGGCTATTAAAAAATTTGAAAATAATATAGTTGATTTTGATTTTTTGGTTTCAGTTAAAGAAGCAGAGAATACGGCGGATTTAATAAAACCTATTGACTCAGATGAAAGTCTTAAATATTTTGATAGAGATTTTTCTAATTATAGAAGGCAATCATTCAAAGAATATTCTCCTAATGGAGCAATTTTTATTGGAAAAAAAGAGCAATATTTACAACAAAAACATTTTTTTGGAGCAAGAAGTATAGCATATATTATGAATCAGATAGATTCGATTGATATAGATACAGAATTAGATTATGAATTAGCTTGTATATGTATGAAAAAGAGGAAAAATATATGAAAAAAGTAGCATTTGCAACGGGTTCAAGAGCTGATTATGGAATAATGAGAGAGTATTTGCGTTTATTAAATAATGACGAAAATATTGATTTGAGTATTCTTGTTACAGGGGCTTTGTTGGATGATAAATATGGTAACCAAGTTTCATTGATAGAAGATGATGGATTTTATATTGAATCAAAAGTAAAGGTTGATTTGAATTCAACATCTAATAAAAATATATTATTATCTATTGGTGAAATTATCAAGTCATTTGCAGAGGTTTTTGATAAAAATAAGTATGATTTGTTAATAATTTTAGGTGATAGGTATGAAATGCTATCGGTTGCTATATCGGCTGCAATTAATAGAATACCTATATTACATATACACGGCGGAGAAGCGACATATGGTAATTATGATGAATTTATTAGACATTCAATTACTAAAATGAGTATGTATCATTTTACAGCTACAGAGATATATAGAAAGAGGGTGATACAATTGGGAGAATCACCTGATAGGGTATATTATTTAGGTGCATTGGGAGCTGAAAATTGTCTTAAGATAAATGAAAAAAATGTACCTGAGTATGTTAAAAATATGGACAAAAAGAGTTATTTTGTAATTCTATTTCATCCAGAGACATTAACGAATATAAATGTGTTAGATCAGGTTAATGAATTATTAAATGCTATTAAAAGATATAGTCAATATAAATATGTTTTTTTAGGAACAAATGCAGATACTTATTCTGATATAATAAGAAAAAGAATAAAGGATTATGTTGATGAAAATTCAAACGCAGTTTATATAGAAAACTTACATACGGACGCATATCATTATATGTTAAAAAATTCCATTTGTTTAATAGGCAATTCATCTTCAGGTATTATTGAAGCACCAAGTCTTGGCATATATACTATAAATATAGGAGATAGACAAAAAGGAAGGGTGAGAGGTAATAGTGTAATTGATGTAAAATGTGATAGAAAACAAATAGATGAAGCTATTAGCAGAGTGATAAATATGAAAGATAATATTGAAATAAATAATCCATATTATAAGGAAAATTCTATTAAAGAATATTATAAATATACTAAAATGATACTTGAACACATTATAGATGATATTAAAGAACCAAAGATTTTTTATGATATAAAAATGCAAGAGGATATATAAATGGCTAAATTTTTTTTATATTTAAAAGAGTGGATATGGGACTTATTTGTAAATGGAATAATCTCTAGCTATTTAGTTCATTTTAAGGTGAGAAATATATTTTATTATATAGCTGGAATTAAAAAGATTTCTGTAAAAAAATCTGCCATACATGCTAGATGTTATATAAGTGGGAAAAATATAGAAATAAAAGAGGGTTCATATATTAATAAGGAATGTTTATTAGATGCTAAAGGCGGAAATATAACAATAGGAAAAAATGTTGGAATTGGATACAGATGTCAGTTATTAACAACTAATCATAGTTATACGGATAAAAAAAAGAGAACGGGAAAGGTTATTGCAAGTGATATAACTATAGGTGATGGTTGTTGGATAGGAGCAGGTTCTATTATTAATCCGGGAGTAACTATAGGCGATGGTTGTGTTATAGCAAGTGGAAGTGTTGTTACAAGAGATTGTATATCCAATGGATTATATGCGGGTGTACCTGCGAAAATGATTAAAAGACTTGAATAGGGAAATTCAGTTTAGTTAGAATAGTATTGCAGATAAGATAATAGTGGATATGAGAATTTGCTTATTGGTAAACGCTTCAACGGTTGAGACCGTTTCAAGTTTTGTGTAAACGTTAAAAACTGATATAAGATTTGTGAATAGTTACAAATGGGCAGAGTCGATTTTCCGGATTCTGCCCATATCTGCATTATACAAGAGTTTTTGGGTATGTCAATAAAACCTGCCTAAAACAAGCTGTTTTGTAAATGCTCCAACCCATGTACCTACAAATCCACCCGAAAAATTTGATATAACCATAATAATCCAGTTGCACAAGTTGTACGATTTTAACGAATTGTACAATTCGTACAATTATCACAAATTTTTCAGGAGGTTATAATTATTGAATGCTAAAGAGCTTGAAACACAGCATAATCTTAAAAAGTGGGCAGCCATAATAAAGGAATGCCGTTCAAGCGGCATGAAGATACTTCAGTGGCTTGAGATAAACAACATATCAAAAGACCAGTATTACGTAAACGCTCCATCTGATGTACCTTGACTTTTAAAAGACCGTGGTTAACGGTCTTTTAAAAGTCAAGGTACATGGATTGGAGCGTTTACGATTATATTATGGATTAAGAATTATTAGATGGAAATTAGATACAAAAAGGCTCTTAACTGATAATAGTTTAAGAGCTTTTTTGATAAGCATAGTTGGATGAGTGCAAGAATTATTTATTGACAATATATAGAATATATAATAATATATTACTATAAGTAATGAGCAAAGGGATAATAATAGATAGAAAGTGATAACTATGGTAAGGGAATATGAGATATGAATTCAAAAAAATTGTAAAGAATGATTATGAAACATATAAATATTTGTTAAAAATATATAACAGTATATCATATTGTAAAGATAAAGAAATGATTTTTGATTTGTTTGGAACGCAAAGATTTGAAAGCAATTTGATTGCTATATTATATTTAATAATAGAATTGGCGAATAATTATGGCAAAGTTATTAGTTTTATTATGCCGGATAATAAAATATATAACGGAAAAGATGGAGCATACAAGTGCTTTAATTATTATGCTAACAAAAGTTATCGTAAATCTTTTTTTAAGCCAAGATGTATAATTGGAAATCCGAATAAAAAAGAAATAGAAGATGTATTAACAAAATTTTTGTACGAATTAGAGTTATTTGAACAAGATAAAATTTCAATAATGATTAAGCAGGAGGTCTTGGACTATATTTATTAAGAAAATATATTAGTGAACTAAATGGGGATATAACAATATGCTCAGGGTGTGAAGTTATATTACTTGAAAATGGAGGATATTTATTTGAAGATGAAAATTGTAATGTTGGAGAAAATAGATTTAAAAAATTATCGACTGAATTTGATGGAACATTAATTACATTGAGAATTCCATATAAAAAAAGAATAGTAATTGATAATAATGCTTCAGAAGATAAAAAATATACAGATATAGTGCATATATATAAGGAGTAGAGATATGGAATGTATTAAGGATTTTTTGCAAAATAATTATCAAGTAAAACTTAGAAAATTTGCACAGGGATTAAGTGAAAGACATGAGGATACGATAGAAAGTTATAAGAAATTATTTATTATACATTATAATTATGTGAAAGATGAAAATGAAAAATGTAATAGTTGCAGTATGTTGAATCGTTGTAAGCAGGTAAGAAATACGGTTAATAATATTGCAGAAAAAGATATAAATGAATTTTTTGATTGTATAAAAGATGTATATTTAGATTGGATTAATGCTAATCCAGTTGAAGCAATAAATCAATTTGAAACAATATTAAATAATTACCAATTATTAGATTGTGAAAAGAATATAGATAAAGAACAGATATATTTTAAAGCTAGAAATTCAAATGAAGTATTAACACGTTGGGATATGTTTCATATACCATTTAATAAAAGATATTTGATAGGTAATCAAAGGTATAGTTTAACAGGACAACCAATGTTATATATAGGAAGTTCGGTTATAGATGTAGCAAAAGAAATAGATGTAAAAGATATTAATAATTTGAAAGTATCTGTTGTAAGATTACCCCAAAATGATTTTAAAATATATGATTTGAAAAGTAGTATATTAGATATATATACAGAAATATCTTATAGTGATATGACAGGGGACATGGGAAAAGTATACACAAGCTCGGATTTTTTTAAAATGATATTGTCATCAGTGTGCAGCTTTCAAAAAAAGAGTGCATTAAAAGGATATAGTTTTTGTGAGGAATATATAATACCGCAGATTTTAGCATTAATTCTTAAAAATAAAAGTTATGATGGGATATCTTATATTTCAACTAAAAATTATGGTAAAGATACTGAGTTAAGTGGAGATGATTATAAAGAGAATATTGCAATTTTTACAAAGTTAGATAGTGAACATGTATACGATAGACAATTATATGATAAAATTCAATTGACGGTACCAATAGATATAAGTAAAATTGATATAATAACAAAAGAAGATGTTGAAGAATTACTAAAGGAGATTGAAAAGCTAAATTTACAAGAAAAAATAAACTGTTCTCAAAAAATTTATAATACATATAATGTTATAAGTAAAGAAGTTTCGGTTGATGGTGAAGAATATTCGGAAACAGATTATGGTAAAATACATTTATATGAATTATATACAGTGCTTAATAATATTCTTGTGGAATAGTAAGGAGATGAATGATATGTATAATGAGAATGACGTGATTAAATTAAAAGTAAAAGAAATTATTAATACAAAAACTGCATTCGATAATATAAATGGTGATAGGGTATTTGATAAGATAGCTGAAGTTACAAAAGATAATTCCAATACAGTAGTTTTAGATTTTGATGGTATTGAACTTGTTAATACAGCATTTTTAAATAATGCAATAGGTAGATTATTTAATAAAGAAGATTATAATATTGAAAAAAATAGAGTGCTTATTAGCAATATGGATGATACAAAGAAAGAATTATTGAAGGAAACAATATCTAATGCTGTTAAAAAGTATGAATATAAGGCAGGTTAGATGTATAAATAACTAAAGAATAAAAGAGGAAATAATAATGAAACACACAATTTTCACCCCATACAGAGTATGCCCCTTAGGTGCACACGTAGACCACCAGCTTGGACAGGTTACGGGTTTTGCAATTGACAGAGGGGTTAATTTAGAATTTGACATAACAGAAGATGGAACATTTGACCTTATTAGCAAGAATTATCCAGGGCATATAATGTTCACGCTTGAAGATGAGTTAGAACGAGAGATGCTTTGGGGGGATTTCCTTAAAGCTGCGATTGTTGCACTTTCAAGAAAATATGAATTAAGGAGAGGCATCAAAGGTGTTATTGAGGGAACACTGCCAGTTGGAGGATTATCATCTTCAGCGGCAGTTATTCTTACATATCTTAATGCGGTATGTATAGCTAATGATATTCAGATTACAAGACCGGAGATTATAAGCAATGCTATATGGGCGGAGCGTAATTATATAGGAGTTAATGTCGGCAAGCTTGACCAGAGCTGTGAGGTATATTGCAGGAAAAATGGCCTACTATTTCTTGATACACTGGATGATTCCAATGAGATTATACCGGTAAGTTCCAATATGAAACCATTTGAGATTATGATTGTATTTGGCGGAAAGGAAAGACAGCTTGCTGGTTCTGCGTATAATACCAGAGTTGATGAGTGCAAGGCAGCGGCGTATGCGTTACAGGCTTATGCAGGTATGGATTATGGTAATTATAAAGATACATATTTAAGAAATGTACCTATTGGTGTCTATTTGCAGTACAAGGACAGGCTTCCAGAGAACTGGAGGAAAAGGGCAGAACATTTTTATGGTGAAAGACAGAGGGTAAAAGATGGAATTAAGGCCTGGAAGAAAGGTGATATTGAAGAATTCGGACAGCTTATGTTCCAGTCTGGAAGAAGTTCCATAGAGCTTTATGAAACTGGCTCTGATAATCTGAGAGATTTACAGGATATATTTGAAAATACAGATGGAATATATGGCGGAAGATTTTCTGGTGCAGGCTTTAATGGTTCAAGTATTGCTCTTATTAATCCAGATAAGAAAGAAGAGATTGCTGATAAGGTAAGAAAAGAGTATATAAAGAGGCATCCTAATTTAGAGAAGGATTTTGCTATTTATTTCGTTAATACAGCAGATGGAATTAAGTTATAAAGATTACACAGTATAGAAGAGGAATTATATATGAAATGTATAGTATTAGCAGCAGGTTATGCAACAAGATTATATCCATTAACAGAGAATTTTCCAAAGCCTTTATTGGAGGTTAAGGGTAAAAGCATATTAGACTGGTTGTTAGAAGATGTTCAATCTACCAATATGGTCGATGAGGTTATAGTTGTGTCTAATCATAAGTTCTATGATATATTTACTGAATGGGCAGATAAGGCAAAGAATAGATTAAGTGGAATGAAACTTACAATTTTAGATGACGGCTCAACAGACAATGATAATAGGTTAGGTGCAGTTAAAGATATAGCATTTGCAATAAATGAATGTAATTTGGCAGGTGCAGATAAAAATGTATGCGAAGATGGAGTCCTTGTTCTTGCGGGTGACAACCTTTTGGATTTTTCTATTAAAGGATTTCTTGATTTCTACAAAGAGAAAAATGCAACCTGCATAATGAGACATTATGAGCCATCGTTAGAAAAGTTACAGCGAACAGGCGTTGTTGAAGTTGATTCTTCTGATAAGGTTATTTCAATGGAAGAAAAGCCTAAAGAACCAAAGAGCAACTGGGCTGTGCCACCATTTTATATTTATGGCAAAGAGGATTTACCGGTTATTGTTGATTGTGTCAATGACGAGGAGATTAATCTTGATGCACCGGGTGGATTTATTGAGTGGTTCTGCAAGAAACGTGAAGTTTATGCGTATGAAATGCCAGGTAAGAGATATGATATAGGTAATAGGGAAAGTCTGGAGTGGATTAGGGAGAATTACTAATAATGAACTAATGATTTGAGGGGTGCATATGGAGGCAAAGGTAATATTATTTCATAGTAATGAATCTGATAAATGTAAAGCATTTATAAATAATGATGTAAGTTTGATTACAAGTAAAAATGGAAAAGATGATATTTGGTTAGGTGATGGTATGTATTTTTGGGATAATAAGGGAAATGTTGATTGGTGGAATAATAAGCAACGTAACAGGAAACCAAATGAAACTTTTTCAATTGTAAGGGTTAATGTAAATGCTGACAATATATTAGATTTAACAGATTATGATGTTTATATGAAACTAAAGTATGCATGGGAAAAACTAGCAGAAAAAATGCAATGTAATCAGGAATTACCTTTGGGAAATAAGTTGAATATGCTATTTTCTATAGATTCATTTTCTCAAAAATATGATATAATTAAAGTGTTTGGAAAGTATAATAATACACCAGCATATGGTATATTTTCATATGATTATAAAGCTAATAAAGCAGAACCAACGATTGGTGTAAAATGTATATATAATATCAAAAATTCAAAGTGTATTTTAGAAAAAGAGTTATATAAGGAGGTGTAATTATGGGTAAAATTGATAGTTTGGAATTCCTTGATTCTTTTATAGAACAAATAGATAGTTTAACAGATGAAGAGGTTGAAATGTATAAAAAAAATTATCAAAATGAGTTGAATAATAAAATTCAACAACAGCAATTTGATTTTATACCTCCATTTAACGAAAATGATATTGATATAAAAGAAAGCAAGACAACATTACTAAATGATTATAGTTATAATAAATTAGATGTTTTTTATAAAGGTGTTGATAATAATATTAATGAGAACATTGACAAAACAACATTTGTTTATGCAGCATAGGGGGTATTTATGGTAAGAAGTGGTTTTCAATTTGCAAATCCAATATTAGAGAGGGTTAGCTTTGTTACTAATAATAAATTTGATAGCGATAAATTTGAAGGGATTGATATAGAATCTCAAACAAGTGTTGAAATGCATGAAGAAAATACAGCGAAAGTGTCTTTAAATGTTATAGTAGGAAGCAGTGAAGATAATCAGCCATTCAATATTGATATAGTAATGAGTGCTAAATTCAGATGGAGAGATACTATAGATATAGCTAAAGTTAAGGAATTATTAAAAGTTAATGGTGCTTCTGTATTGTTATCGTATATAAGACCTATAGTCGCTAACTTGACTAATAGTTCTCAGTATTCAGTATTAAATATTCCATTTATGGATTTTACACAATCTGATAGTAAGTGAAGTACCTAGTTAATCATACATTATACAAAAATATCAGACAAATTTTTATTTTTGTATGGTAAATATACTTGAATTATGATATTATTACAATATCGGTGTTATATAGACTTGAATAATTTAATAAATGGTTCGAAGATACGGTGTTTTACAGATATTTATAGCTTGTTCTGCGTTAATCAGGACTGTAGTAGTATGTCTGTTGCTGGGAAATGGGAGTTGTATTTTATAACCCGCTGTTGTGCGTATATAGGAGAATGAAAGTATATGTTTAGAAAAAAGACAGAAGAGAACTTATTGCCAGAAGGTGATGTCAGGCGAATGATTGAGGCAATTGACAATATAGCCTCAGGTGATTTTAATGAGATAGATGCGACGGATTTTAATAATCCGTTGTATGCAGATAAGCTTAATTCAATGCTTAAAGCGGTTAAGCAGGTTAATAATCCAGTTGTTATGCGACTTAATGAAACTATGGAGATTCTTGGCGATAATACTTTGATTAAAGATACACTTAATCAGGTAGAAACACAGACTAAGTCGATACAGCATATGGAGAATGCCAGCCAGCATCTTGAGAGTTCTATAGAGAACATTTCTATGGCTATGGGACATATCCGTGATAATGCCCACGATATAATATCAGTGTCTCATAATGTAACGGTAGATATGAACGATAGTATCAAAGCCGTTAATGCGTCATCTAAGAAGATTCAGTCTATCAATAATAAAGTTCAGGATTTTAAGGGGAAGATTGGTAAGATTGAAGCGATTGTAGACCTTGTTAAGAAGGTATCTAACCAGAGTAATCTTTTGGCTTTAAATGCTTCTGTTGAAGCTGCAAGAGCCGGAGAAGCAGGAAGAGGCTTTGCCGTTGTTGCTGATCAGGTAAGATTATTATCTAATAATACAGCAGAGTCTGCTGGAAGTATAGTCAAGTATGTTAAAGAATTAAGAGATAATATAGATGAGCTTGCAAAAGCAATGGATGAGACTACTATAAGCCTTGGTGAAGGTAATGAAAAGGTAGAGAAGTCACTTGAAGTTATGCAGCAGATGAACAGCCAGATTGATGACATAAGTGAGAAGGTTGACAGTGTCTTTAATGACATAGATACACAGACAGGTGTTACAAAGTCATTTTCTAAGCAGATAGAGAATATTTCACAGAGCTACAGCATACTGTCTGATGACTGCCTTAAGTCAGGACAGAGGGTATTCAAGGTGGGCAGATATCTTGATAAGACAAGAAGTGACCTTGTAAGAGGCTGTTCTAAGATTACACAGCAGGATTGGATGAGAGTGTTTGAAGTGGATCATTATATTCTTACATGGAGAGTATATAACAATATCGTAGGATTTGAACATCTTTTAAAGAAGCAGGTAGATGATCCATCACGCTGTAAACTTGGTAAATGGATTGCACAGTTAAAGGATGATAAGATTGTAAATAGTTCTGAATTCAAGCAGCTTGTAAAGGCACATAATGATTTGCATCATTATGCAGAGCTTTCATGGCATGCTAATGAAGATGGAGATAAAGAAAAGGCAATGCAGTATTTTAATGATACATATAATGCTTTTTCACAATTTGATGAGGCAATCAATAAGCTTCAGAAGAAAATGCAGCAGCTTGGTTATAATGATATAACTGCTATTGTGGCGTTTGAAAAGTAATTAATAGGAAGAGTTAATAATAAGGATTAGTATAAAAGTTAATAATAGGGATTAATAATAAGAGTTGATGCAGGGTGAAATATAGTCATAACACACAGTGGACGTGAAAAGGAGAAGTTAAGCTGAAATTGAAATATGGACTTAAAATAAATATTCTATACTCTTGTAATTAGGAACGGAATAATATATTATAAAGTGATATGAATTTTTAAAAGAGAGGAATATATCTATGTGTGGAATAGTTGGATATGTAGGTAATGAACAGGCAGCACCAATACTTCTTAACGGTCTTGCAAAGCTTGAATATAGAGGGTACGATTCGGCAGGTATTGCAGTTCGTGACGGCGAAAGTCCGGTTGAGGTTGTTAAGGCGAAGGGAAGGCTTAAGGCATTAGAGGAAAAGACTAATAATGGTCTTGCCATTAAAGGGACTTGCGGTATTGGACATACAAGATGGGCAACACATGGTGAGCCTTCTGAGAATAATGCACATCCTCATATATCAGATGATTATAATGTTGTTGGCGTACATAATGGAATTATTGAGAATTATCAGGAATTAAAGGATAAGCTTGTTAAGAATGGATACGAGTTCTATTCATCAACAGATACAGAAGTGGCTATTAAGCTTATAGATTATTATTATAAGAAATATGAGCATACACCTGTAGATGCTATTAACCATGCTATGGTTCGTATCCGTGGTTCTTACGCATTTGCGATTATGTTCAAGGAATATCCTAATGAAATATATGTAGCAAGAAAAGACAGCCCAATGATACTTGGTGTCAGTGATGGCAACTGCTATGTTGGCTCTGATGTACCGGCTATACTTAATTATACAAGAAATGTATATTATATTGGCAATATGGAGATTGGACGTCTTGCAGATGGTAATATAACATTTTATAACCTTGATGGTGATGAGATAGAAAAAGAGCTTGTAGAGATTAAATGGGATGCTGAGGCAGCAGAAAAAGGTGGATATGAGCATTTTATGATGAAAGAAATCCACGAACAGCCAAAGGCAATTGCTGATACACTTAATTCTGTATTAAAGGACGGGAAGCTTGATTTATCAGCAGTAGAGCTTTCAGATGAAGAGATTAAGAAGATTTCACAGATATATATCGTAGCCTGTGGTTCGGCATATCACGTTGGCGTAGTTGCACAGTATGTTATGGAAGATCTGGCTAAGATACCGGTAAGAGTAGAACTCGCTTCTGAGTTCAGATACAGAAAGCCTTTGTTAGATCCTGATGGACTTGTGATTGTTATAAGCCAGTCAGGTGAAACAGCAGACAGTCTTGCGGCATTAAGGCTTGCTAAGGATAAGGGACTTAGGACACTTGGCATTGTCAATGTAGTTGGAAGTTCAATTGCAAGAGAAGCAGATAATGTATTCTATACACTTGCCGGTCCGGAGATTTCAGTTGCTACAACTAAGGCTTACAGTACACAGCTTATAGCCGCTTACTGCCTTGCAATTCAGTTTGCCAGAGTAAGAGGTGAGATAACAGATGATGTGTACAGCACATATTTAGAAGAACTTAAGACTATACCTGATAAGATTGAGAAGATTCTTGAAGATAAGGAAAGAATTCAGTGGTTTGCCGCAAAGGTTGCCAATTCAAAGGATATATTCTTTATAGGAAGAGGAATTGATTACGCAGTCAGTCTTGAAGGAAGCCTTAAGCTTAAGGAGATATCTTATATTCATTCAGAAGCGTATGCCGCTGGTGAATTAAAGCACGGAACTATAAGTCTTATTGAAGATAATATTCTTGTTATTGGTGTGCTTACACAGAGTGAGCTTTATGAGAAGACGATAAGCAATATGGTTGAGTGCAAGAGCCGTGGTGCATATCTTATGGGACTTACTACATATGGAAAGTATGAAGTTGAGGATACAGTTGAATTTACTGTATACATTCCAAAGATAGATGAACATTTTGCAGCATCACTTGCTGTTGTGCCACTTCAGTTACTTGGTTATTATGTAAGTGTAGCTAAGGGACTTGATGTAGATAAGCCAAGAAATCTTGCTAAATCAGTTACAGTGGAATAAAATGAACTATATCCGTTCCACATAATAGAGTGGGACGGATTTTTACATTATTGACAATTATGTCGAATATAGTATAATTATTCAGATTGCATAAATAATAATATACTATCAGGGGGCTTATGACGAATATTAACAGAACTAAGGAAAGTATACAGAATATACTTATATTTTTTACAGATGCAATAGCGATAGTGTTATCGTATTATGTTGCAGGAATAATCTGGCTGGGGTTATATTGGGGAATGAATAACAGACAGATTTTTAGTGAACTTAATAATAACTGCGTATCAATACTGGTTGCGACAGTTATTACAGCAGTATTTTATAATGTCAAGAATGATTTTATAAGCAGAGGTTATTTTGAAGAATTCAGGTCTGTAGTATGCAAGAGTGCACTGTTTGCTGCTATACTCGCTGTCTATGAATTATTAAGAAGAGATGCAGAAGGCATCCAGAGAGGCATATATATTGTTACAGTTATCGTTGCAATAGTTATTATGTATGTATCAAGACTGCTTGTTAAGGCATATCTTAAATCACATAACGAAAGCAAGAGGGCAAGCCGTGTCATAATGGTTACAGTTAAGGACAGGGCTAATAATACACTTTCAAAGATTGATGAGAAGGACGACTGGTTAAGAAAGATAGACGGAATTGTAATTATGGATGAGAATATGACAGGTCAGGATATCAATGGAGTTCCTGTTGTCGCAGATATCCATACTATGATGAAGTTTATTAAGAATGAAATCGTTGATGAAGTCTACATAGATGTTACAGATCGCATAAGAGAACGTATCAAGCCTATGGTTATGGAACTTGAGGATATGGGTGTTACTGTACATCTTAAGATTGAAGTATTAGATGTATACAGGGATTTCGATGCGAAGCTTGGTTATCTTGGAAGTATTCCAGTTATTACATTTGCTAACAGGATATATAGCTGGAAGTCTTTATTCGTAAAGAGATGTATTGACATAGTTGGAGCTATCGTGGGTCTTGTATTTATGACAATTGCGATGATATTTGTTGCACCAGCTATTAAGATTGAGTCAAAAGGTCCATTATTCTTTAAGCAGAAGCGTGTAGGAAAGAATGGACGTTATTTCTATATTTATAAGTTCCGTTCAATGTATATTGATGCCGAGGAACGTAAGAAAGAACTTATGGCACAGAATGAGATGAATGGTCTTATGTTCAAGATGAAGGATGACCCTAGAATTACCAAGGTTGGTAAGTTCATAAGAAAGACAAGTATAGACGAGCTTCCTCAGTTTATTAATGTGTTAAAGGGAGATATGAGCCTTGTCGGAACAAGACCACCTACGGTGGGTGAGTTCAAGCAGTATAAAGGACACCACAAGAGAAGACTGTCTATGAAGCCGGGTATTACAGGAATGTGGCAGGCATATGGACGAAATAGTGTTATGGACTTTGATGAAGTTGTAAAGATGGATTTGGAGTATATCGATAACTGGAGCATACTTCTTGATATCAAGATTTTATTCAAGACAGTTGCAACTGTATTTACGAATCACGGAACATAATCAGAGAGGAATATGATGGGAAAAGATATAAAGGTAATAGTGGCTGCTCATAAGAAGTATGAAATGCCTAAGGATAAAATGTATGTACCAGTTCAGGTTGGTGCAGAAGGAAAGAAGGATATAGGTTATACCAAAGATAATACAGGTGATAACATATCATCTAAGAATTCTATGTATTGCGAGCTTACTGGTCTGTATTGGGCGTGGAAGAATCTTGATGCTGATTATATTGGTCTTGCACATTATAGAAGACACTTCAAAGGAAAGAAGAAGTCAGACAATATAATGGATAATATATTGTCATATGAGGAAGCTTCTAACCTGTTAGATAAGTGTGATGTAATAGTGCCAAAGAAGAGAAATTATATGATTGAAACAATCTACAGCCATTATGAACACACTCATCATATAGAAACATTAGATTGTACAAGAGAAGTTATAGCTGAGTTATATCCGGAATATCTTGCAACATTTGATGCTAATATGAAAAAGACATATATGCATGCATTTAATATGTTTATTATGAGCAGAGAAAATGTTAATAATTATTGCAAATGGTTATTTGATATTTTATTTGAAGTGGAAAAAAGACTTGGCGATAAAGAATATGATGCATTTCAGGCTAGATATCCAGGCAGATTAAGTGAGCTTCTTTTTGATGTCTGGATGAATAAGAATGGTTTAAATTACAAAGAAGTACCATTTATGTATACTGAAAAAATTAATAAAATCAAGAAAGTAAGGTCGTTTCTTGCCGCTAAATTCTTAAAGAAGAAGTACAGCGGAAGTTTTTAAAAAGTTATAGAGTTTATGATAATCCCTTAATAGTCAAATTTACTATGAGGGATTATTTTAAAGTGCAAAAGTTATGACAGATTGAAAGGAATAGTTTAATGAGCATAAAGGTATTAGTATTTGGAATGACAGATAATCCAGGAGGAATGGAAAGCTGTGTAATGAATTATTATAGAAATATAGATTGGAGTGATGTCCAGTTTGATTTTTTATGTAATTGGGAAAATATGGTGTATGCAGATGAAGTTACAGCTAAGGGGTCTAAGATATACACAATACCACAGAAAAGCAAAGACTATAAAGCATATAAGAAAGCACTTGATGATTTCTTTAAAGCACATAAAGGTGAATATGATGTGTTCTGGTATAATACTTGTACATTAACTAATATTGATTACCTTGTATATGCTAAAAAATATGGAATTAAGAAAAGAATTATCCATGCACATAATTCTGGCAATGAAACTTCAAAGTTAAGAGGAATATTCCACTATCTTAATAAGACAAGACTCAGCCAATATGCAACTGATTATTGGAGCTGTTCAATGGTGGCATCAGAGTATTTTTATAATGAGAATATAATTAACTCACCAAAACATCATATAATTAACAATGCTATCCAGACTAAAGATTATACTTTTGATGAAGCTGTTAGAAATGAGATTAGAAAAGAATATAAGCTGGAAGATAAGTATGTTATAGGGCATGTAGGAAGGTTTCAGTATCAGAAAAATCACGAATTCCTTGTTGATGTTTTTAATGAATATTTAAAGCTTGATAATAAGGCTGTATTAATGTTAGTAGGTCAGGGCGAAGGCGAGGAAGCAATCAGACAGAAGGTTGCAGATTTGGGAATGACCGAGAATGTAATGTTTATGGGAGTCCGTTCAGATGTTAATAAACTGCTTCAGGCTATGGATATTTTTGTATTGCCATCACATTTTGAAGGATTACCATTAGTATTAGTAGAAGCACAGTCAGCAGGTCTTCCTTGTTATGTATCTAAAGATGTAATAACAAAAGAGTCAGATGTAACAGGTAATATTGAATTTATATCCTTAGATGATGGCGACAAAAAATGGGCACAGATTATATATGATAATAAGAAAAGTGATGATAGAAATAAATATACACAGTTAGTAATAGATGCTGGATTTGATATAAGTACGGAGACGGGTAAGTTTATATCATACTTAAGGGAGCAACAATAATGAGAATATTAGTGATTGGACAAAGTGATAATCCGGGTGGTGTTGAAACTGTTATTAAAAGATATTATGAAACTGTTAAAGATGACGTGCAGTTTGATTTAATGGTATTTACGGATATATGCTATGATGAAGAATATTACAGAGAACATAATAGTAATATTATTTTTATAAAAAGCGCACAGTTTAGACAGCCATTTAAGTATAAAAAAGAAATAAAGACTTTTTTTGAACAAAACAGGGGAATATATAGTGCAATATGGTTTAACTGTTGTGATTTGGCTAATTGTGGTTATATAATGAAACAGGCAAAAAAAGCAGGAATAAAGAAAAGAATTATCCATGCGCATAATAATCAGTTAATGCATACAGGAAAGAAAAGAAAATTTTATGAATTAGTACACAATTACTGGAAGAATAATATAGACAGATATGCAACAGATTATTGGGCGTGTTCAGAATTAGCAGGAGAATTCTTCTACAAAAAGTCAATATTAGAAAGTGATAATTATAGAATAATTAATAATGCCATAGAAGTTAAGAAATATTGCAGAAATACAAAGATAAGAGATAAAGTAAGAACAGAACTTGGCATTGGGAATAATGATATAGTTGTAGGACACGTAGGAAGATTTCAATATCAGAAAAATCACGAACTGCTTATTGATATATATAATTCATTTCATAAGAAATATTCTGACAGCAGACTGCTTCTTGTTGGACAGGGTGTTGAAGAAGCGGCAATAAAGGATAAGGTTAACAAGTTAAAGCTTGAAGAAAATGTTATGTTTTTGGGCATAAGAAGTGATGTCAATGAAATAATGCAGGCAATGGATGTATTTGTGCTTCCTTCAAGATTTGAGGGGTTAGGAATTGTTCTTATAGAAGCACAGGCGGCGGGACTTCCTTGTGTTACTTCTAAGAATGTTGTGCCTGATATTGTAAATGTTACTGGAAATGTTGAATTTGTAGGACTTGATGAGCCTGTTGACCGATGGGTAGAAGCTATTGAGGCGCAGATGAATAAAGCTGTAGATTACGAACAAAGCAGTATTAAAGTTTCACAGGCAGGCTATGATATCGAGGTTGAAGGTGACAAATTTAAGCATTTTATTGAAGATTAAATGAAAGAGGATATGCTAATGAGTGATAAGTATTACATAAAAATACAGATTGACGAATCAAAAAATGCAAGTTCAAAGGCAGTTAATGACTGTAATCAGATTCTTGATAATAATGGAGTAAAGCCATACTATTTAAAGATTAAAAAGCAGGGTAATAAATATATTAAGAAGATTAATAATTATCTTGAGTTAAACAAGATTAACAGAATACCTAAAGGTTCGTTACTGTTTGTTCCACATCCAATTTACCTTAATAAGAAATATGTAGATATATTAAAGAAAGCAAGACAGACAAGAAATATAAAGCTGGCGTTTATTATTCACGATCTGGATTCATTAAGAAAGATGTTTCCAGAATCAGCGGCAGATTTTGAATATATGGATAATACAATGTATGGGATAGCTGATTATGTTGTATCTCATAATGAAAGTATGGTGCAGTATTTAGTAAGCAAAGGTGTTGATAAGAGCAGGATATATAATCTTAGGATATTTGATTATCTGACAGAAAGTAATCCTTCTGATAAGGAGATTAAATACTCAAAGACATTAAATATAGCAGGAAATCTTGATACTAATAAGTGTAAGTACATAAAAGGTCTTAATGATTTAGACAAATCAGTTAAAGTTAATTTATATGGTCTTAATTTTAATAAAGATATTTTAAATTCTAAATCAATTGATTATAAGGGAGCATTTCCGGCTGATGAGATACCATCTAAGTTAAATGAAGGGTTTGGTCTTGTATGGGACGGAGAGGGTATTGACGGCTGTACAGGAAATACAGGAGATTATCTGAGGTATAATAATCCTCATAAGCTATCTTTATATCTTGTGTCAGGTCTGCCTGTGGTAATATGGAGTGAGGCGGCAGAGGCTCAGTTTGTTAAAGATAATAATGTAGGAATTGTTGTTAACTCAATTGATGATTTTTCTAACGCTTTTGATGAATTAAGCGAACAGCAATATTATGAAATGGTAGAGAATGCTAGAAAGATTTCTGGGAAGCTTAGAAATGGTGAGTATTTGTTAGATGTAGTGAAGAAGATTAATGCGGTATTATAGTGTAAAGGAGATATTTTTATGATTTATATTCTGGTTCTTTTTTTCCTGATTATGACTATCTTAACATACAAGTTATTTAAGGGAGAAATTGCAAATCCAGCATTTATATATTGTTTTATGTATTTTATAAGTTCTTTTTGTACTATGTGTAATGTTAAAGAGTGGAATATACATTTGGCTAATAAGACATTTTTAATATTATTTATAGGAACGATTGAGTTTGTTGCTGTTGTATGGTTAGTTGAGAAATTATTCAGATCTAAATGTACAGTTGAACATAAGAATGAAGAGTTTGCTGCAATTAATAAATATATTATGGCACTGTTAATTGTATATTCTATAGTTGTTATAGCATTGACAATATATAATGTATTAAAGATTGCTGATGCTTTTGGAACATATAATTCATTCACACAGGCACAGGCTTTATTTAAAGCACACACTTCATATAGTAATGATGCGTCACTGCCACATTATTTGAGCCTGATGTTTAAATTGTTAGAATTATCATCATATTACTGTATTATAGCTTATGTTAAATATGTTGTATATTCTGACAGAAAAGAAAAAAAGAGAATTATAGTAACCAAGTTATATTATTTAATTCCGTGTTTATTATATATAATAAAAGAATTGATATGTTCAAGCAGAATTTCCATATTAAGTATGTGCGTTGGAGCGGTTACAATAGCAATAATTTTATGGAGCCAGAAGAAGAACTGGAAAAGCAGAATTGCATTTAAAAATATTGGAATAATTGTAGCAGTAGGTGTAGTTGGAATGGTCCTTTTCTATTTGAGTGCTTCTTTAATAGGAAGATCTAATGATAAGAATTTGTTTAAATATGTAACAACTTATGCTGGTGGTTCTATAGAATGTTTAAATCATTATGTAATATTTCCAATAGAAGGTGAAAAGTCAGATATAGTTGGTAATGAAACGTTTTATACTTTATTACAGTCATTAGATAAGTATAAGATAACACATACTAATATTGCAGAGAAACAGACGGCACACTTAAGTTTCAGATATTACTATGATTCAATGATTGGAAATGTGTATACAGCATATCGAAGATGGCATCATGATTTTGGCTGGATAGGAATAATTGTACTGAATGGAATAATGGCTGCTGTATTTGCTGTAGGATATTATATACATAAATACAAACCAAATATGAAATTTAATGAATTGATTACGGTTGTATATATGTATTTAGCATATTGTGTTTATATGCACTGTATTGATAGTTATTTCTACACGACAGTATTTCAGATTACGTTTATAACTAATTTTGTTATATTTACAATTCTATATTTTATATTATACAAGTCAAAGCTTGCTGTTATAGAAAAGCCAGCTATAGAAGAAAAATGTACAGACGGGAAGATAAATGTATTAATGATTCTTCCGGGATTGAATGTGTGTGGAGGAATGGAATCCTTTATAATGAATTATTATAGAAATATAGATAAGGATAAGTTCCAATTCGATTTTCTTGTTCATAATATAGGAGATAATTCATATGCTGATGAAGTTAAATCACTTGGTGGAAATATATATAAAATGCCTCCATTTGGTTTAAAGACTTTAAAACAGATAAAGAATGAATATATCAGGATAATTAAGAGTAAAAAGTATCATATTGTACATTGTAATATGGCAAATGCTGCATTTATTTATCTTAAATATGCTGAGAAATATGGAGTCCCTGTAAGAATTTTACATAGCCACCAGAATAAGGCGGCAGATCAGTTATCACACGCAATTAGAAATATACCATTAATATTCTGGGGAAAAGACTATGCTAACTGTAATGTAGCTTGTTCTAATCAGGCAGGTGACTATTTATTTGGAAAAAATAATTATGGCTTGATTTCTAACTGCATTGATTATGATAATTATGCTTTTGATATTAATGTAAGACAACAGGCAAGACAGGAATTAAGATTAGGGGAAGCTTTTGTTATTGGTAATACAGGGAGACTTTGCCCTCAAAAAAACCAGAGCTTTTTATTAGATATTTTTAAGGAATATATAAAGCTTAACCCTGATACAAAGCTGTTAATTGTAGGAGAGGGCGAAGATGAGGAAAAGCTTAAAAGTAAGGCTGATGAATATGGAATAAGTGAGAAAGTTATTTTCACAGGTGCGAGAGCTGATATTAACAGATTACTTCAGGCAATGGATATATTCGTATTTCCATCATTATATGAGGGACTTGGAATATCGGTATTGGAAGCACAGGCAAGCGGCTTATACAGTTTATGTTCTTTAGGTGTTCCTAAGACAGCACAGATATCAGAATTATTTGAGCGTATGGATTTAAAGCAGGATGCATCAATATGGAGTAAAGAAATAGATACAATTCATATGAAGCAGACAGATAGAAACAATGTAGTGCTGGATAATAAATATGATGTTAAGAAATGTTCATCAGAATTATCAGAATTATATGTATCTGAAATAAAGACCTGTATTTAAAGAAAATAGGTGAGCATTATGAAAAATAAACAGAAATCATTAAAACTAAATTTTATAATGAATGCGATACTTACGATGTCCAGCTTTTTGTTTCCACTTATTACATTTCCGTATGTGTCAAGAGTTCTGCTTCCGGCTGGAACAGGCAGGGTTTCATTTGCCAATTCGGTAGTAACGTATTTTGTTATGATATCACAGCTTGGTATTCCAACTTATGGTATAAGGGCTTGTGCGGTTGTAAGAGATGATGAAGAAAAGTTAAAAAAGACGGTGTATGAATTATTCATAATTAATGTTGTTATGAGTATTCTGGCGTATGTAGTATTCTTTATTGCATTAGCAAGTGTGCCAAGGTTAAGAGCCGACAGAAAGCTGTTTCTTATAACAAGTACACTGATATTCTTTAATACAATAGGTGTTGAGTGGCTGTATAAAGCACTTGAGCAGTATACATATATAACAATACGTTCAATAATATTTAAGTTTATTGCACTTATTGCAATGTTTGTATTAGTAAGAAATGTTGATGATTATGTTATATATGGAGGGATTTCTATATTTGCAGCTTCGGCATCTAATGTGTTTAATTTTATCAGGTTGAGGAAAATAATAGGAACAAAGAAAGTAACTAATCTTAATTTTAAAAAGCATTTCAAGCCGGTATTTACATTTTTTATAATATCCTGTGCGACAACAATATACACTAATTTGGATAATGTAATGCTTGGATTTATGAAAGATGATGTTGAAGTTGGATATTACAATGCCGCAACAAAGATAAAGAATATTCTTGTGAGTATTGTAACATCATTAGGAACGGTGCTTATGCCAAGAGCTTCCTATTATATACAGCAGGAAATGTGGGACGAGTTCTATAAGCTTTCCAAGAAAGCAATCAAATTTGTTCTGCTTGCGGCAACATCTATGATGATATATTTTATGATATTTGCAAGAGAAGGCGTGCTTTTCCTGTCAGGAGAAGCATTTGGCGGAGCAGTAGTTCCTATGATTATAGTTATGCCAACGCTTTTATTTATCGGTTTAACTAATATTATGGGTATACAGATGCTTATTCCTATGGGAAAGGAAAATGCTGTTATGATATCAACTTTTGCAGGAGCAATAGTTGATTTGATACTTAATGCAATATTTATTCCATTTTTAGATTCATCTGGTGCTGCTATTGGAACACTGGTTGCAGAATTGGTTGTTCTTATTGTACAAATGGTATATCTTAAGAAAGATGTAAAGTATCTGTATTCTAATCAAAGTTATTTTAAGATTATAATTGCATTAGCAATATCAACAGTTGTAGCATTAGCTGTAAAGCATTTTATATCAGGAGTGTTTATAAAACTTGTAGTATCAGCAGTGTTATTTTTTGGTGTGTATGTTGTTATGCTTTATATTATGAAAGAAGAAGTTGTTAGTGAGAATTTGAATAAGATATTTTGTAAAATAGGAAAGAAAACTGATCAATGTTAATTATTTTAAAAATTTATTAGCAAAATCAAAATTAAAAAAATATATAATAGAAAAGAGGAAAATGTAATGTACGATTATTTAGTAGTTGGTTCTGGTTTATATGGAGCAATATTCGCCCACGAGGCAAAGAAGGCAGGAAAGTCAGTGCTTGTAGTAGATAAAAGACCTAATATAGCAGGTAATATCTATACAGAGAAGCAGGAAGGCATTAATGTACATAAGTATGGTGCACATATATTCCATACCAATAATAAGAAGGTGTGGGAATATATCACACAGTTTGCTGAATTTAACAGATTTACTAACAGCCCGGTAGCTAATTATAAGGGTGAATTATATTCAATGCCTTTTAATATGTACACATTCAATAAAATGTGGGGCGTTGTTACTCCTGAGGAAGCTGCTGCAAAGATTGAAGAGCAGAAGAAAGAGATAACAGGCGAGCCTAAGAATCTTGAAGAACAGGCTATATCACTTGTTGGCCGTGACATATATGAAAAACTTGTAAAGGGTTATACAGAGAAGCAGTGGGGAAGGGACTGCAAGGATTTACCAGCATTTATTATTAAAAGACTTCCAGTAAGACTTACATTTGATAACAATTATTTTAATGCTTTATATCAGGGAATTCCAATGGGGGGATATACAAAGATGGTTGAGAATATACTTGATGGCATTGAAGTAAGATTAAATACAGATTATCTTGAGCATAAGGAAGAACTTGATGCACTTGCAGACAAGGTTGTATACACAGGTCCTATTGATGCTTATTTTGATTATAAGCTTGGAACACTTGAGTATCGCTCAGTAAGATTTGAAAATGAGACACTTGACAAGCCTAATTTCCAGGGAAATGCTGCTGTTAATTATACAGATAGAGAGACTCCTTGGACACGTATTATTGAGCATAAGTGGTTTGAGTTTGGTAAAGATGAAAATGGCAATGACCTGCCTAAGACTATTATAAGCCGTGAATATTCATCAGAGTGGAAGCCGGGTGATGAACCTTATTACCCAGTAAATGATGAGAAGAACGGAAAGCTATACGAGGAATATAAGAAGCTTGCGAATGCCGAGGATAAGGTTATATTCGGTGGAAGACTTGGCGAATATAAGTACTATGATATGGATGCTACAATTGCCTCTGTACTTGATAAGTGTGAGAGTATTTTTGGAAAGTAATGGTTACATTGTGAATGAAAAATAGAATTGTAAAGTTGGATATAGCTAGGACATTTGCGATACTATGTGTGATTTTATGTCATTGTAGTGAAATGACATATTTTAATGACATGGTAGTTCTTAAAAATTTAAAAATTACATCTAGAATATTTATGATGGGTACATTTACAATTGGCAGGTTTGGAGTTTCAATATTTTTATATCTTTCAGGTGTATTACTGCTTAGGAAAGTAATAGAAAAAGATGAAGATATATTTAAGTTCTATAAAAAAAATTTGCTGCCTTTAATTGCGGTTAATGAAGTCTGGCTTATTATATATAAAATATATGAAGTATTTGTATTAAAGCAGGTATTTAATTTTGTAGATTTTATAAAAGAATTATTGTTATTTAAAAATTCATCAATGACTAATATGTGGTATATGCCTATGATAATTGGAATATATATTGGTGTTCCATTTTTGGCTAAAATTGTAAAAACATTTTCTTTTAAATCAATTTTACCTATTATGACAGCTACATTCATTTTCTGTTATATAGAGCCGCTGTTAAATGTGATAGCCAGAATTTCTAATAATGGACAGACTTTCGGCTCCGAAATGAGCATACCATATATGGGAGCAATCTATGGATTATATTTACTGGTTGGATATTACATATATGATAATCAGGTAAAAATAAAAAAGATAAGAAATTGGCATTTAATTTTAACAGCTATATTGAGTTATGGTGTAATCCTGTGTTTTGAAGTGTATTCATTAAGTGATAAATCACATTATATATATAAAGTGTGGTACGATTTTCCGTTTTTATTAATATGCACTGCTTGTTTATTTACTTTATTTACAAGGATTGATGATAATGTTATAAATGAGAGGATATCTAATATATTTACTTATATAAGTAGAATAAGTATGGGTATATATTTTGTACATATTATAGTCATTATGACTAAAATAAAATATATGGGACAAATATTTGCAAGCCTTTCATTAGAAACAGCATTTTTAACAATTATAACAATAGTACTATCTGCTGTTATTGTAGGGGTGTTGAGCAGAAATAAATATGTTGCCCGATATATATTTCTCATTAAGCATTAGATAAAGAATATTTAAGAATACTAGGTTGTCAAATGTTTAAATACGTTCTATAATTTGGAGGTGGATATGAATAGCAGACTGCTATATATGGATAATTTAAAAGGAATCTGCATATTATTAGTTGTATTTTGCCATTATACGTTATTATCAGGTAGTTCAGTAGTTGGTAATGCTATTATGACATTAGCGTGGGCAGCAGTACCTTGCTTTATGATGATTACAGGGGGATTGTTGTGCAGGAAGAAGTCTGATTTTGATTGGAAGAAATATATAAAAAGATTAATTACGTTATATGTTGTTATAATTTTATGGAGAATAGTATATATTCTAATTTATATTGTAATGAATGGAAATATATATACAGGTAAAGATATAATAGCAGGAATATTCTTTATGTCGGATGTTAATGGAATTAATATGGACGTGTTTTGGTATATGAAGGCCTATCTGGTTACATATATGATATATCCTGTCATATGGTTCTTATTAATGAATGGTGGAAAAAAATATATGCTTAACATAATGGTGGTAACGGGAGTTTCAGGTATATTTATTCCAACAATGAATATGATTGTAACACATTATATTAATTTTTCTATATATGATGCTGCTTACCTGACACCGTATTTAAATTATCCGTATATGATTTTCTATTTTGTTCTAGGTGCTTTTCTTTTAGAATATAGGGAAATGATACATATTAAAATTAAAAAGAATATGCCAATAATATTATTTGTTATTGGATTTATGTTGTTATTTATTGTTAAGTATAAGGAAACTGGTTCGTTTAGGTGGAATAATATTTATATTTCCAATGGTTATAATAGAATATCAACATTAATAATGTCGGTAGGACTTTATCTTTGCTTCGATTTCTATTGTGATATAAAGCTAGGGCTTGGTAAATTAATAGGACAATCAACGATGGGAATTTATTATATGCATTATATAATATTAGCTGTGTTTGATAAGTATTTATATTCTGGTATAGGGATTGAATATTATTCTACTATAGCCAATAGTTTAAAAACGATAATTATTACATTTATATGTATTGTATTAACAATAATCATAAAAAAGATTCCATTTATAAAAAAGATGGTTGTATAAATTTTTGTTTTAAGGGTTGTTAAATACTATATATATTTTTGCTAAGGAGGTTTTATTTTGAAAAAATTATTAATTGGTGTAGGGCTTGCCTGTGGTTTAATGTTGTTATGTAATATCAATGCTTTTGCATATGATGAAAATTCAGACATTATAGAGCAGGGGAATGAATGGGTATACGTTAAGAATGGCGTTGTTCAGTATGATTACACTGGCATAAGAGATAATTGTAATGGCTGGTGGAGAATAGAGAATGGTGTAGTTAATTTTAATTATACTGGTTTAGCAGACAATGAGAATGGCCGCTTTTATATAGAAGATGGCAAGGTTAATTTTGATTTTACAGGAATAATACAGGATGGAGGAAATCTTGTATATGTAGAAAATAGTAAAGTCAGATATGATTACACAGGAATAAAACAGTATTATAATGAATGGTTATACATAAAAAATGGAGTAGTTGATTATAGTTATACAGGAATAGCAGAGAATGAAAATGGCTGGTGGAGAGTTGAGAATGGAGTAGTCAATTTTGATTATACAGGATTGGCAGATAATGAAAATGGTCGTTTTTATATAGAAGATGGCAGGGTTAATTTTGATTATACTGGATTTATGCAGGATGGCAATGATTTAGTTTATCTCATAGAGAGCAAAGTCAGATATGATTATAACAGTATAGAAGATAATAATGGCGAATGGTTATATATTAATAACGGCAAAGTCGATTATAGTTATACAGGAATAGCTGAGAATGAGAATGGCTGGTGGCGAATAGAAGGCGGTAAGGTTAATTTTAATTATAATGGATTGGCAGATAATGAAAATGGCCGCTTTTATATAGTAAATGGACGAGTTAATTTTGATTATACAGATGTAATACAAGATGGTGCTGACTGGGTATATATAGAGAACAGCAAAGTCAGATATGATTACACAGGAATAAGAGAGAATATCAATGGCTGGTGGAGAATAGAGTCAGGTATAGTCAATTTTAAATTTACAGGTATTGCAGCGAATGAGAATGGTGAGTTCTTTATAAAAGATGGCAAGGTTGATTTTAGTTATACAGGAACAATTAATCAGGATGATTATATGTATAGTGTAAGAGAAGGCTGGGTTGTATCTAAAGACAATATATCTGAAAAGATTATGGGTGTAGATGTGTCACACCACAATAATGATAATAGCGAAGGTGTAATTAACTGGGCAGAAGTAGCTAATGCAGGTTATAAGTTCGCTATGGTTAAGGTTGCAGGAAGATCTACAGGTGCTGATGGTAACTTATACACTGATTCATATTATGAGGAGAACATACAGGGAGCACTTGCAGCTGGAATGCAGGTTGGAGCATATTTCTTTTCACAATCTATGTCAGTTGAAGAAGCTGTTGAAGAAGCTAACTATATTTGCGATTTAATTGCAGGTTATAATATTACATATCCTGTTGTATTTGACTGGGAGACAACATCAGGTTATAGAACAGAAGATTTACGCAGCAATAGTGAGCTTCGTACTGCTATGAGCATAGCATTTTGTGATACTGTTAAGAGCAGGGGGTATGACCCAATGATATACATTAACAAGTATGATTATCTTAACTATGTTGATACAGATAAGTTATCATCAAACTATGATATATGGCTTGCATGGTACTGGAATGATTATTATGAAACAGGCAGATTATGGGCTGATGGTGATGATGTTCCTGATATAGGTTATAAATATAGAATATGGCAGTATACAAGTACAGCAAATGTTCCTGGTATAGCAGGTGGTTGTGATGTTAATATTGCATATGGAACAAGATAAAAGAATTTTGAATAAATAGATTATAAACTGGTTTATGTTAACTTATTTTTAATAATCAGCATTTTTACTGAATATTTAGTGGAAATGCTGGTTATTAAAAGTCAGTACATAGACCATTTTTTTGTTTACTTATACTCTCGTATATAATATACTGTATATAAGATTAGACTTACCTGTATACGTGAATAAAAGTATAAGAATTTTACATAAAGATATTGATTTAATAAAATTTGGTGGAAATTAATATTGTTACATAAGAAAATTATATGAAAATTAAAAAATAGAAACGGAGGAATTATATGGCTGATAGCAATATTAAAAGAATTGTTCAACAGCACTAAGTATTATGCTTATATTTGGGACAGTAAGCATCACACCGGCACAACAGGTGTCGGGCAGCGGAGTACAGGAGTTAGCTGTGTCAACACGTCATTATGCTAATTATGTAAGGGTTGATAAGTGGAATGGCAGTAAATGGCAGAATATACACTATTCAGCCGATGATTCTTATGACATAGCATTAACAACAGATAATAATGGCTCATATGTATACAATGGTGTAAGATATAATATTATAAATGGCTGGGCATATAGAGCATAATTATAATATATTGTATTTTATATAATAAATAAGGTTGACAGTTGATTGTTAACCTTATTTTTATGAGATTTAATTAATCAATGTGTGTTATGAAAGTGTGTATACAAGTCGATATATTTAATGAAAGTTATTCAAGTTAGGTGAAAAACAGAAGAAAACGAGGTATAAGTATGAGAATTAAGAAACTATTAGCAGTGGTATTGGGTACTGTACTTGCCATAAGCTCATTTGGTTATACATCCTGGGCAGCTGGAGATGATAATAATAGTTCATCAGTGGAGAAATTCCAATTTGTTCCAGGGTATGTAGCAAGTGAACTTGATGGCAATACTCCTGTATATGAAGACTATGGTATGGCAGGAATGTTAAGCGAATTGCCTGCCAGCTATCCGTCAAGTGTTGCAGATATTAAAAGCAAATATCCTGACAATCGTAATCAGAATCCATATGGAACTTGTTGGGCATTCTCAAGTCTGGGACTTGCAGAATTCGATCTGATTAATGATGGAGCAGCTGATAAGAATATAGATTTAAGCGAATTGGCATTGGCATATTATACATACAATTCTGTAACTGACCCACTTGGTGGAACAGTGGGGGATACAGCTAAATATTATAATGAAAATTCAGATTATTCATATCTTAATAGAGGCGGCAATTATCAGTATTCATCAAGAAGACTGGCTCAATGGATAGGAGCAACAGAGAATACAGTTCCTTACAGCAAAGCGAACGACACAATAAAACAAGGGCTTAGTGGTGAGTTCGCATATAGTTATAAAGATGCCCACCTTCACAATGTATATCAGATTAATATTAAAGAGAATACATCAGGTGTTAAAGAAGCAATTATGGAGCATGGTGCTGTAGGTGTTATGTATTATCATTCAGATTATAATATGTCATGGAGTAGAAAGAGTGACTGTTATACTTATTATGACACAGCTCGGGCAGGTGGTGGTCATGCTGTTATGATAGTTGGATGGAATGATAATTTTTCCAAAGATAATTTCGAGGGACTTAAACCTTCGAATGATGGAGCATGGCTTATAAGGAATAGCTGGGGTTCTTACTGTGATTATTTCTGGATGTCATATGATACGTTTTCTTTAGAGAATACAGCATGGGTATTTGATTTTGTTGCAAATGATGGCTTTGACAATAATTATCAGCTGGATGGAGGCATTGAGACTTATAGGTCATCTAATGTATTATCTGGAGCTAATGTATTTACAACACAGAAAAAATCTGGAATTGATTATGAAGTATTAAAGGCTGTATCTGTATCAATGTCACAGGCGGCAGATGTAAAATATACTGTTGATATTTATACTAATCTGACCAATCTTAATAATCCACTTAGTGGAACTAAACAGGTTACAGCAACGACTACTGGTTATACACAATATGCTGGTATATATACAATAGAGTTGAGTAATCCAATTAAGCTTGCTCCGGGAACAACATATTCAGTTGTCGTAACGACAGATAAGGCAGCGCTTGATAGAGAAGATGCTACAAGTATGGCTACAGGAGAAAAACTCGAAACTATAATATGGGACAGGAGAGTTAGTCAGTTTGATGGAAAGAGTTTTTATAAAGAAGGAAATGTATATAAATACTCTCCTAATAATTTTTGTATAAAAGCATTTACATCTAATGCTAAAGAAGCTGATACTAATGTGCCTATTGAAAGTATACATGTTAATAAGGATACTATGTCATTAACAGAAGGGGAAAGTGCGACATTAACAGCAACAATTAGTCCTTCTAATACAACATTAGATAAGACAGTAAAGTGGAGTAGTAGTAATACAGCTGTGGCATCAGTAGATAGTGCAGGAAAAGTGACAGCAAAAAAAGCAGGAACAGCAGTAATCACAGCTACCAGCAGCAATGGAAAGAGTGCGAGCTGCACAGTAACAGTAAAGCAGAAAGATACATACACTGGTTTAAGAGATGTTAATGGAACGCTTACATATTTTACTAATGGACAGGCAGATAAGACATATACAGGCTTTGTAAGCTATGCAAGGAATAATTATTATGTAATAAACGGAGTAGTGGATACTTCATATACTAATGTTACATATGATGGAAAAGACTGGTTATATGTAGAAAATGGAAAAGTAAGATATGACTATACAGGTATAAGACCTAATGAAAATGGCTGGTGGCGAATAGAGAATGGTAAAGTCAATTTCGATTACACTGGAGTAGCCGAGAACGAGAATGGCTGGTGGCGAATTGAGGGCGGCAAAGTTAACTTCGATTATAACGGAATAGCTGAGAATGAAAACGGCTGGTGGAAAATCGAAGGGGGCAAAGTCAACTTTGATTATACAGGAGTAGCCGAGAATGAGAATGGCTGGTGGCGAATAGAAGGCGGCAAAGTCAATTTCGATTATTACGGAGTAGCTGAGAATGAAAACGGCTGGTGGAAAATCGAAGGGGGCAAAGTCAATTTTGATTACACAGGAATAGCCAATAATGAAAATGGCTGGTGGCGAATAGAAGGCGGTAAAGTGAATTTTGACTTTACAGGAGTAGCCAGCAATGAGAACGGAGAATTCTATATTGAGAATGGAAAAGTAGATTTTTCAAAGAATGGTTTATATGTATATAATGGTATAAGATATAACATTGTAAATGGATGGGCATACAGGATTTAATGTTTATTTGCTTTACGTTATAAAAAGTTGTATAATCAGCAAGAATAACATTTGATAATATATGAGGAGAATTACAATGAATAAGCAGGAAGCAATTAATGCGTTAAAAGAACACAATCAGGAGCATGTAATTAAAAGACTTGAGGCTCTTGATGAAGTTTCAGCTAAGAAGCTTATTGCACAGGTTGCAAGCATAGACTGGAGTGTTGTTGAAAGCATTAATCACAAAGCAGAGGACAATTCATCTGATAGAAAAGTAGAGCCTTTGGAAGCTGTTGAGATAAAGGATATTAAAGCTAATAAGGATAAATATACTGCTAAAGGTATAGAGGCTATCAAGGCTGGCAAGGTTGCCGCAGTATTACTTGCAGGTGGACAGGGTACAAGACTTGGACTTGATAAGCCAAAGGGAACCCTTAATGTAGGTATTAATAAGGATTTATTCCTTTTCGAGCAGTTGATTAATAACTTATTAGATGTAGTTAACCAGTCAGGTGCATATGTGCCACTTTATATTATGACAAGTGATAAGAACAATAATGATACAGTAGCATTTTTTGAAGAACACAACTTCTTTGGATATGATAAAGACTATGTTAAGTTCTTTATTCAGAGTATGGCACCATCTGTTGATTATAATGGTAAGCTTTATATGGAAAGCACTGACAGTCTTGCAATGTCACCTAATGGCAATGGTGGCTGGTTTACATCACTTATTGATGCAGGACTTGATAAGGATATGGAAAGCAAGGGCATTGAATTGGTAAATGTATTTGCTGTAGATAATATTTTACAGAGAATTGCAGACCCATCATTTGTAGGTGCAACAATACTTTCAGGTGCAGATTGTGGTTCAAAGGTTGTTAGAAAATGTGCACCAGACGAGAAGGTTGGTGTAATGTGTAAGGTGAACGGACATCCTTCAATTATTGAGTATTATGAGATGTCAGAAGAACTGGCCAATATGAGAAGAGAAGATGGCGAGCTTACATATGGATTTGGAGTTATTCTTAATTATTTATTCAGCTTTAACAAGCTTGTTGAGATAGCTAACAGAAAGCTTCCATTACATATAGTAGAAAAGAAGATACCTTATATAGATGAGAATGATAACCTTGTTAAGCCAGAAACACCTAATGGCTATAAGTTTGAAAAGCTTGTTCTTGATATGGTTGAGATGATGGACAATTGTGTTCCATATGAAGTTGAACGTAATTACGAATTTGCACCTATTAAGAATAAGACAGGTAAGGATTCACTTGAAAGCGCAAGAGAATTACTAAAGGTTAATGGAATAGAATTTTAAAAGGTTTCTATCTGTACATATATTAAATGAGGCTTCCGTATAATAGGGAGGCCTCATTTATTAATATTAACCTATACCCAGCTGACATTATTCTAATATAAGGGGAGATATATATGATATGTAGTAATTGCGGAGCTGATATAAGCAGTAAGGATATTAAGTGTCCGTATTGTGGTGCTATGCAGTATGAAGCCGCAGAGAAGAAATATATGAATGACTTATATAAGATTAACAGTGATATGGATAATCTTGATAAGAATGTGAGAAGATATGTATGGCATAGTATAGCCAAAAGTATTGGATATGTATTAATAGGAACGGCTATTGCACTTATGCTTGGAATATTAATAGGACGTAATGATTATATGCGCTACAATAATTCCAAGAAAGAGCGTGAAGACATACATAAAGCTATGGAGTGGTATGATGAGAATTCAGCCAGGCTGGATGAGTTGTATACTCTTCACAGATATTCAGAAGCCAAAGATATAATCAGCAATTATGAGGGTAATTCAAGCCTGTTAAGAAACTGGGAACATTATAATTTTATAGAGATATATGATTGGTATTATGATTCGTTTTCAGATATATATATAAGGGTAACACAGCAGGATAAAGATACAATAAAGGAATATGAGTTTAAAAGAGGTTACAGGTATGCACTTGACCTTGTATATATGAAAGAATGTAAAGGGGCATATTCTAACAGAAGTTATATGACGTGTTCTAAGGATGACAGACAGATAATAGATATGTGGGTAGATAATGCCAGAGATTACCTTATTAATTATGTCGGTATGTCAGAAGATGACATTAAACAGCAGTTAGATGACATATATGTTGATGGTTACTATGACTATACACTTGGACAGAAATATGAAGACAAATATTATGAGGATTGGAGTACAAGATGAAATGTAATAATTGCGGAGCACCACTTCAGTTAGACCAGAAGTTCTGTCCTAATTGCGGATCTCCTAATGAACAGGGGTTAAAGCACGCCAATGATATGGAGAACTATAATAAAAAGTTCAACAGGACAAGAAGCAAGGTAATAAGTAACAGCAAGTGGTTTGTAAAGAATATAACACCGATTGCGGTAGTGATGTTATCGGCAATAGTTCTTGCGGCAGCTCTTATTGCGAATAACTCAATGTTTGGCTATCGTGTTACTGAAAGAGATAATAAGAGATATAATAAAACCCACAATGATGAGATACAGGTACAGCTTAAAGAATTATTGGATAATGAAGATTATGGAACACTTTATGAATTGTATAATTCAGCAGACCGCCTGATTATGACTGATGATAATAAATATGGCTGGAGCAGCTTTTACACGGTTGTATATGACTATCTTGAAATAAGAAAGGCAATATGCGGTGTGAAAGAGGCAGATGATTCTTCTTCATCTTATTCGTGGGACGATAATCTTAACAGGGCAGCAAGAGCAGTTGTAGATTTAGAGGACACTATGAACAGGGTGGTATCTTATGATACAGGTAAAAGCAAGGAGAGTATTTCTTATATAGAAAATGTATATAACAAGGCACATTTGTTTATTAAAGCCTATTGTGATTTTACAGATGAAGACATTGCTGGATTGCCGGATATGAATCAGACAGAGGTGATTACACTTCTTACAAGGAGGTTGTACGGATAATGGCAAAGAAGAAATTTAATCCATTTGTGCTGTTGTATGTTATTTCAGGAATATTGCTTATAATATCAATAGCTCCAATAGCCGATACGGCACGTGATATATACAGTACCAAGGGAAGGTATTCTGGTTATGAAGAAGAGAGTCTGTTTAATGATTTTATGGAAAAAGATTATTCAGGACTTGTCAAAAAAATTAATTATAATAAAGGTATAGGTAAAAGCATATCAGATGATGAACAGGATTATTATACATTTGCTGAATGTTATGACTTTGCTGTTGATTATTATATGTACATAAAGCTTGGAGATACTGCTAAGGCGGATAGGCTTAAAGAACAGTATGAGGTTAAGGCACAGACACTTAACAGAAAAATATTTAAAGAAGCCCTTGAAACAGTTAAGAATACATATATGGCTGTTTCTTGACATTGGATAGGGGCTTGGTTATTATATAATATATTAAAATTAGGAGGTACATATGGTTGTTTTATTAGCAGGTGGAGCTGGATATATAGGTTCACATACAGCAGTTGAATTACTAAATGCAGGACATGATGTTGTTATAGTTGATGATTACAGTAACAGTTGTCCTGAATCTATAAAGAGAGTGGAAGAGATAACTGGAAAAAGTATTGTATCTTATGAGGCTGATGTTAAAGACAAAGAAGCTATGACTAAGATATTTGCTGATAATAAGATTGATTGTGTAATACATTTTGCTGGACTTAAGGCAGTTGGTGAGTCAACAAGACTTCCAGCCAAGTATTACCGTAACAATATTGATACAACACTTACACTTCTTGAGTGTATGAAAGAAGCAGGAGTTAAGAAGATTGTATTCTCATCTTCAGCGACAGTATATGGAGAACAGAAGCCTCCATATGTTGAAACTATGCCAAGAGGTGCATGCTCTAATCCATATGGATGGACTAAGGCCATGATGGAGCAGATTCTTACAGATTGTGCTAATGCAGATTCAGAGCTTACAGTTATACTTCTTCGTTATTTCAATCCAATTGGAGCACATCCATCAGGTAAGATTGGAGAAGACCCACAGGGAATTCCTAATAATCTTATGCCTTATGTATCACAGGTTGCGGCAGGAAGAAGAGAGCAGCTTACAATATTTGGCGGAGATTATGATACACCAGACGGTACTTGTAGAAGAGATTATATACACGTTGTGGACCTTGCCTGCGGACATCTTAAGGCTGTTGAATATGCACAGTCACATAAGGGTGTTGAGATATTTAACTTAGGAACGGGAACTCCTTACAGTGTACTTGAGATAGTTAATGCGTTTGAAAGTTCAACAGGTGTTAAGATTAATTATGTGATTGGTGACAGAAGACCGGGAGATTTACCTGATTCGTGGGCTGATGCCTCTAAAGCGGCTAAGGTTCTAGGCTGGGAAGCTAAGAAGACACTTGAAGATATGTGTAAAGACAGTTGGAACTGGCAGAGCCATAATCCTAACGGATACAGACAGTAGAATATATAGCGGCGTAATATAGTGTTAATATTAATATTGCTATTACAATATCGCGATAGTTATATAATTATTGGATATTGGAGAGTGTTAATATATACTATGTGCCGGAGTTGATAGAGCATACATATTATAAAGTATAGTATGCTCTATTTTACTATAAAGGCAGGTGAGTGTATGAACTCGATTAATATTTATAATCTCACAAGAGTTAGTGATAATGAGGATTTTGCTGAGTATGAATATATTTTGTCGTGGAGAAAAGATTTTCAGAGGACAAGGATAAGAGAGAAAGAGTCACTTATTATTCTTGTAAGGGAATTGATTAAAGCTGGTGCAAGGTTAGAGGATCTGGATAACTATTTCTATTCATATACGATTGCACATATAAGCAAGGAATTTGATTTATTAAGGATTTCATCTAACAGAAAATGTATTCTTAATATAGAGCTTAAAAGTGAAGATGTAGGAGAGGACAGAATAAAGCAGCAGCTTGTAAGAAACAGATATTACTTAAGTCCTGTAACTACTAATATATATTCGTATACATTTATTCTAAATACCAATACATTATACAGATTAGAACTATGTGATGATACATATACACTTGTCATGGCTGATTTTACAGAGCTTGTGACTGATATAAGAATGATAAAGAAGTGTATGAAATACAATATTGAAAGTCTGTTCAAAGCTAAAGACTATCTTATATCGCCAGTTAATTCACCAGAAAGATTTGCAAGACACCAGTATTTTCTTACGAACCAGCAGGAGGCTATGAGCAGGAAGTTCCTTAACAGCCTTATTAATAATAGTGAAGTAAGATATTATTCAATAAAGGGTGAAGCTGGAACAGGAAAGACACTTCTTCTGTATGATACAGTGCGCAAGCTTCCCAAAGAACTATCTAAATGTATAATACATTTTGGCAGAAGGACACCTAATATAGATATATTGCAGAATACCATTAGTAACACTACAATAATAACCTCTAAAGAATTTGTTAATGAAGACAATATCAAAGATTATGATTATGTGCTTGTAGATGAAACACAGCGAATGCACGATGACCAGTTTGAGTGGCTTAAGGAATGTAATGCCGGCAGGATTATTATGTTCTATGACTGTGATCAGGTATTATCAAGACATGAACAGTTAAGGGCAATGGACAAAAGGATAGAACAATTATCAGAAGAGAAATATTTTCTTTCAGATAAGATAAGAACCAATCCAGAACTTGCGGAATTTGTGCGTAATTTATTTGACCTTACCAAGCACGGCAGGGGCTATGAGTATGATTGTGTAACAATTGCCTATGCTAACAGTATTAATGAATTTAAAAAGCTTAAAGCATATTACAGGGCAAAGCAGTACATTTACATAGATTATGAGAAGTCATATAAAGATATGAATGAAAGATATAAGACAAGGCAGTTCAATGCCTACCGTTATATAGGAAAAGAATTCGATAAGGTGCTTACAGTTATAGATGGCAAATTCCGTTATAACGAGTACGGGGAATTAGTTGCTGATGTAGAAGACAATAATGATGATATATTAGAAAAGCTTCTGTATCAGGGGGTTACAAGAGCAAGAGATAAGCTGTGTATAATTGTACTTGATAATAAAGAAGTATTTGAGAAGCTGCTTGAGATGAAGAGTGGAATTAACAGAGAATATATAGACTGATTAACAGGCACGAAGCCTTCCTTTTAGAATAACATATATTAAGGATATATCTTGCTTAAAGATGTATTCTTACACAAGGTATATCCTTTATATGTATATAAAGGAGGTGGTATGTCTTATGATAAAAAGTCCGAAATTTACACATAGCAAGAAGGACAATAATAAAGCACAGGGCAGAAGTGCACATTTAACAGCTATTGTTGTATCGCTTGTTCTTAGTATAATAATGATTACCATAAGCGTGTTTAATGTAAGTGCAGTTGTGATAGATGTAAGCAGTCACGATGGTCTGATAGACTGGAACAGGATAGAGGAGCATGTAGAAGGTGTTATAATAAGAATTGGTTATGGTAATGATATTGAAGGACAAGATGATAAGCAGGCAATCCGTAATATGAATGAATGTGAGCGGCTTGGAATACCTTATGGTGTATATATATACAGTTATGCACTTACAAGTGATGAAGTGACATCTGAGATTAATCATACACTAAGAATGTTGCAGGGGCGAAGTCCTGTCCGTGGCGTATGGTTTGATATGGAAGATGCAGACGGATACAAGGAGAGTAATGGACTTGATGTATACAAAGATGGTGAGCTTTTAACGGATTTTTGTATACAATTTATTGAAGCTATGGATAAAGAAGGCTATAAGACAGGCGTATATGCTAACTATAATTATTATAAAAATGTACTGAATTTGGAGCGGCTTGCGAATACCAGAGGTTTTAATATGTGGCTTGCACACTGGGGTATAGAAGAACCTGGTATGGATTGTATGATGTGGCAGTTTGGAGCATACTTAATAGATGGGCACGAATTTGATGGCAATATATTTTATGCAGATTACAGCTCACCATTTAAAGATAGACCAGATACAGACGATAACGGAGAGAATATAGAACGTATAGATAAAGCTGCTGGAAGTTCTGCAATTGAAGCAGTAAATGTTGATACCAATGTAAATGTAATCTACAGGGCACAGATTAGAGGCAGTTACTGGCTTCCTGAGGTAGTTAATGATGAAGATTATGCAGGAATACAGGGGACTGGAATAACTGGAATAACCTTATCAACTGATAAAGGTTATGCTGTATACAGAGTATATGCCGGTGGCAGGTGGCTTTCATATGTTGACAGCAGAAATTCAGATATTAATGACTATTATAATGGTTATGCAGGAAATGGAGCTGAGATTGAGGCGGTTGAAGTGTATTATTATACACCGGCATCATTGCTTATAAATGAAGCGACACCATATGCAACATTAAAAGACGGAAGATATCATTATGCGTACTACAGGGTAAGCAGAAAGAATATGGATTATTATTCTTATCAGACAGACAATGAAACAGACAATGGACAGGACGGTTATGCAGGCATTATAGGCAGGAAGATAGACCGGTTCCAGATAATTATAAAATAAATATTTATGGATACAGAATATTTGGCATAATATTTACAATATTGGCAATATTATAAGATGATAAGTCAGTACATTCTTTAACAGAAGTGTTCTGGGGTGTGCTGACATAGTATTGTACAGGCCAGGATTCTTATGAAAGGTCAGGAATATTGTAAAGGAGTCAGCACATATATGAGTGAAGATAGTGATAATAAAGATGGACAGGTTGTGCTTGAGGATAAAAATGGAAAGAAGATTAAGCTAATTACAATAATAGGTGAAATAGAGGGACACGATAATCTTCCAGCTGCAAGCAAGACAACCAAGTATGAACATCTGCTTCCACAGCTTGCTGCGGTAGAAAATGATGATACAATAGGTGGAGTATTATTTTTAATGAATACGGTCGGAGGAGATGTAAGTGCAGGGCTTGCATTGTCCGAAATGATTGCGTCAATGCACAAGCCAACGGTATCTCTTGTTATAGGAGATTCCCACAGTATAGGTGTTCCTCTTGCTGTAAGCACAGATTATTCATTTATTGTTCCAACAGCTACAATGATAGTACATCCGGTGAGAATGAATGGAAATATAATAGGTGCAAGACAGACTTATGATTATTTTGAACGCATACAGAAAAGGATTGTCTCATTTATTGCAAGAAAAAGCGACACAAAAGAAAAAGAAGTAGAGAATATGATGATGAATACAGAAATGCTTACAAAGGATTTAGGAACAATTCTTGTAGGAGAAGATGCAGTGAAAGCCGGGCTTATTAATGAAGTAGGCGGAATAAGCCACGCATTCAATAAGATAAAAGAGCTTATGAACAAAGGAGAGTAAATAAAAGGCAATCAACATATGCGGAACAATAATAGAAGACAATGAACATATACAGAAGAATAAATAGAAGAACAATAAAGATATGCAGAATAGTAAACATATGCAGAAATGAGGATTATGATGACACAAAGCACACAGCCAGATAACAAATGTAATATATGCCCAAGGCGTTGTAATATTGACAGAACACATAATAAAGGTTATTGTCTTATGAATGATAAAATTATGGCGGCAAGGGCTGCACTTCATATGTGGGAAGAACCCTGCATATCAGGAGAGCGTGGAAGTGGTGCTATATTCTTTTCGGGCTGTACATTAAGATGTGTATTCTGTCAGAATCACGATATAGCTTCTGCAAAGGTTGGAAAGGAATTATCTGTAGATGAGCTGAGCGATGTTATGCTTCGTCTGCAGGATAATAAGGCTGATAATATTAATCTTGTAACGCCAACACATTTTACAATTCCAATAATAAAGGCAATAGAAAAGGCAAGAAATAAAGGACTTAGAATACCGGTTGTATACAATACAAGTGCATATGAAAATGTTGAAACATTAAGAATGTTAGACGGCATAGTGGATGTATATCTGCCGGATTTTAAATATATGGACATCAGGCTTTCACAGCAGTATTCATATGCTGCTGATTATACAGAAACTGCGAAGAAAGCATTAGAAGAAATGATAAGACAGACAGGTAAGCCGGTATTCTTTACAGCAGAAGATGAACTCGTAAAAGAGGGGTATGTTGAAGAGCAGATTATGAAGAGAGGTGTCATAGTAAGACATCTTCTTCTGCCTGCGTGTGTGAAAGACTCCAAGGCTGTAATCAAGTACCTGTATGATACATATAAAGATGACATATACATAAGCATTATGAACCAGTACACACCGATAAACAGAATTAAGGAATACGATAATCTTAACAGGAGGGTCACTAAGAAAGAATATGATGAGGTTGTAGATTATGCCATTGAATTAGGTGTTGTCAACGGCTTTATACAAGAGGGCGGTACAGCAGATGAAAGCTTTATTCCAGAATTTGATTATACTGGATTATTATGATAAAGTATAAGACAGTTGAAATGGAGGCATATTATGCGATGTGAGAGTGGTAACCCTTGTATTATGGGGTGTAACAGGATAGAAAATGGATATAATTTTGCTTATGATTGTAGTACGGATACGGATATAAAACTATGCTTTTTTGATAGGGATACTCTTGAATTAAAAGAGGAAATTCCGTTAAAAAAAAGAATGGGGACAGTACATTCTGTATGTGTGTGTGATGATAATATAGAGAGAATGCTGTATTGTTATAAGGCTGATGATGAATATATTGTTGATCCTTATGCCAAGGCGGTTACAGGCTGTGAAGTATTTGGAGTTGAGCAAGAAAATACATTACATTTAAGTCCGGTAAAGCTTGAAAGCTTTAATTGGGAAGGTGATGTGCCACTGCATCTGCCATATAATGACTGTGTTTTTTATAAGCTTAATGTGCGTGGATTTACAAAAAGCAGGTCATCAAAGGTAAAGGCAAAGGGGACATTCAGGGGGATTGTAGAGAAAATACCATATCTTAAAGAACTTGGTATTACTACGCTTGAATTTATGCCGGCATACGAATTTGATGAGGCATACAGATTTCCTCAATTCATAGACAGCAGTGAATATTTAAGATATGGTGTGATAAAAGGAAGCATTTATAATAATACTGTTACTAAAAAGGCAGAAAAGCTTAACTGCTGGGGCTATACCAAGGCATTTTATTATGCACCTAAGGCATCTTACAGTATACCAGCAGAGGATAATATTAGTGAAAAGGCAGGTAAATATAATGATTACACGACAGAATTCAAGAATATGGTAAAATGCCTGCATAATAACGGAATTGAAGTTGTGATGGAATTCTTCTTTGACGGTGTTAAAACGGCATATATTCTTGAATGCGTGAGGTACTGGGTAAGGGAATACCATATAGACGGAGTGCACCTGTACTGTGATGAACATTCCCTAAATGTGCTGGCAGCAGATCCACAGCTTGCAGATACAAAGATAATTACTGTCGGCTGGAATTCAGACAGGGGTACATATAAGCATATGGCAAGCTGTAATAATGATGCACAGAATACGATAAGGCGTTATTTAAAAGGTGATGAGGATATGTTAAGGCCATTTATTAATATGGCAGGTGCTAATCCATATAATGCTGCGGTTATCAATTATGTGGCAAGTAATAATGGCTTTACACTGTATGATCTGGTGAGCTACGACCGCAAGCATAACGAGCTTAATGGCGAGAATAATAGAGATGGTGAGAATTATAATTTCAGCTGGAATTGCGGCGAAGAAGGCAGTACGAGAAAGCTTAAGGTAAGACAGTTAAGAATTAAGCAGATTAAAAATGCTCTTGTTATGGTTATATTATCGCAGGGTACGCCGCTTATTCTTGCGGGAGATGAATTTATGAACACCCAGCAGGGAAATAATAACCCTTATTGCATAGATAGTGAGCTTTCGTGGGTGAACTGGAGAACAAGCAATGATTCAATGCAGATATTGGAATGGACTAAGAAGCTTATTGGCTTAAGAAAGAAATATGGTATTCTTCACAGCAGGGAAAATCTTTCATTAAGTGACTCCAAATCATTAGGCTATCCGGATATGTCATATCACGGAAGCAATGCGTGGTATGCTGATATGGAGAATTATTGCAGGCAGATAGGAATTATGTATTGCAATTCCTACGCAGATGATAAGTCAAGAAGCCTTATATACATAGCCTATAATATGCATTGGGAAAAGCACAATCTTGCCCTGCCAAAGGTTGAGGGAAGCAGCTTTAAGATAATAGCAGCCACGAATGATGGGCAGGATAAAGCATTTATTGATAAAGAAGCAAGAAGCGTCTATGTACCGGAAAGAAGCATAGCAATCCTTGTGGCAGAATATCTAGAAAAGAAAAAAGCCAGAATTACAAGAAAAGATACTAAAAGTTATAATATCCGGAAAGGAAAAAGTTAAAATGGATTACACAAAGCTTAATGAATTAAAGAGCCAGTATGGAGATTATGAGGAAGTATTTAATTCAGGAGATTATGATAAAGCGGCAGATATACTTATGAAGGTGTTAGATGTCATAGAGCTTGAATACGAAGATAAAAGAAAAGCTGGTATGCTGGATAATGATCTTAATGTAAGAAAGTCAGAAGGTACGGATAAAATATGGCTGTGTACTAATCATATTATGGAATATTATATATATGCGTGCTATTTTGAGCCACAGGAAGAAATACTTATGCCAGAGCTTCCAATTGCAGAATATTACAGGACTTATGCTGATTTATGCGTGAAGCTTCAAAAGTACAAGAGGGCAGAAGACGCCTATAAGAAAGCACTATGCTGGAATCCGGTTGATTTGGATTCATATCTTGGGCTTGCAGAATGTTACAAATACCTTAATATGATGTCAAGATACCTTGATGTCACTAAGCAGGCATATAGATTTTGCTGTACAAGGGCAACTATGGCAAGGTATTACAGAAATATGGGCTTTTATTATCTTTCATCATACAACACAGATATGGCAAAGGCGTGCTACACATACAGTAATATCTATTACCACACAGATAATGCAGATTCAGAGCTTAATTATATAGAAAATGCACTTAAGGAAGCCAAAGATAAGGGCGTAACTAAGGATGATAAAGAATATGATATCCGCACAATGCAGGCAATGTTTGATAAAGAAAATGTTGAGCCGGGCCCGGACTCCAAGACGATCGGTATTGTATACAGGGTTGGAGAGTTAATGCTTCAGGATAAGGAATATGCACTTGCAAAGGATTGTTTTTCTATTGTATATGATATAACTAATGAACAACAGCTTGAAGGAGTACTTGCAGAGTTAGACAGATGTCTTGAAAATGCGTAATTTATGAATTAAGCTTATGAATTAAAATCGTTATGTGCACAAAGCAGGAACAGAAATGATGATTAAAATGGAGAAGAATATGGATTTAAAAAACAAGTATGACAGCATAATATTTGACCTTGACGGAACATTATGGAACTCATCAAAGCCTATATGTGAAGCGTGGAATATTATATTAGACAGACATAAAGAGATAGTAAGAGAGCCTATAACAATAGAAGAACTGGGACAGTGTATGGGACTTCCTATGTATGATATTGCGGCAAAGCTGTTTCCTGATGAGAAGGAAGAAGTAAGAAATGCACTTATGGACGAGCTGTGCGAATTTGAAAATGGATATCTTGAAAAGATGGGTGGAGTGTTATTTCCAGGGCTTGAGGCAACACTTAAAGAGCTTAAGACAAAATATCCATTGTATATAGTAAGCAACTGTCAGGACGGATATATTGAAGCATTTATAAAGGCACATAAGCTTGAAAAATATTTTAGTGATACAGAGTGCTGGGGCAGAACAAGAGCACCAAAGGCAGTAAGCAACAGAACACTTATAGAAAGAAATAATCTTAGCAATCCGGTATATGTCGGTGATACAGCAGGTGATGCCAGTGCGGCAAGGGAAGCTGAAATAGACTTTATATATGCCGAGTATGGTTTTGGTGAAGTTGAACCTTCTTTATATGTTGGAGTAATAGACAGCTTTAAAGAGCTTAAAGATATTCTTTTGTAATTATATTACCTGGAAAGTAATCTTGAGTGGCTAAAGACTATATTTAAAAAAATTCTGCTATAATTATTTTATGTATTAATATTAAGGTATTATATATTTTGTACGATATATTATTCGTAAATAATAAGCCGTAAGCTTATACGGCTGACCAATGAAATATATAATAACACGGATGTTAAATATACGCTACGGATGGCACTTTTTATAAGTGCCATCTTTTTTTTGAATGTCCAGGGAGGTAAGTATGAATACACAAGATAAACAGATTAACTCAGCAGTAAATAGCTGCCGTATGGCATTGTACAACAATAATAAAGCCAAAAGCACTAATAAAACTACAAGGCTTATCAATAATATTTTTAAAAAGTACAGAAAAGATGACACCGAAAATGAAAATGAGGATGAGAACACAAAGCTTGATACATTATCAATAGGTTTGCAGTTAAAGGAAGCGGTTGATTCTATATTTGACCCGACAACCGGAATGAGTGAAGAAGAAAAAAAGAAATTTGTACAGAAGCTGTACCGTAAGTTAGAGTCGGGTAAGAAGCTTAGTGCAGACGAAATGCAGTATTTAAGAAAGAACGACCCTGTGACTTATGCCAAGGCGGCAAAGGTTCAGGTATTAAGAGAGTCGTTAAAGAAACAACTTAAAAGTGCTACGTCAAAGGAAAAAGCGGCAGACATATATACACAGGCTATGTCAAGAATAAGTGAGGATGACCCAGCCAGGAAAGAAATTATGGCAGCATATGATGATGTATATAAGGAGTTCAGAAAGTCTGACGAGTATAAAGCACTTCCTAATACAGAGAAAGAGGCAAAGGAAAAGGCAGCTAATAATAAAAATAAAAATGCACAGGGCTGGGAAGAAAAAGAAGATGATGATACAGAAATGTCAGTTGGAGAAATTGATGTAGTTGAGAAATTGATGTAGTGGAAAAATTTGATGTAGTTGAGAAATTAATGTAGTGGAAAATTTAATTTTTGGGGTTGACGTATTGGTTAGTTAGTGCTATCATAACTTCAACATTTTAATACACTAAAGTCTGCGAACAAGATAGTACTTTATGAAGGAACATTACAGAGAGTCGGCGGTGATGGAAAGCTGGTATGGGAGTCATAAAGGAATGGGCTTGGGAGATGCACAGATTAACAGCGTAACAGCCTAGTAGTCTGTGACGTGTCCTCACGTTATAGAGGGAGGATATAATAGTATCCGATAATGAGATAAGTATATTTTAATAACATTATATGTATAACAGCTTATAGTTATATTATAATTATAACACTGTATATGATTGCCATATATGCTGTATATACATATAATAGTAATATGAATTATTCAGCTTCACTTAAAGGCTTGTAAAGCATTTGATGTGTATATAATATGCACAGCATAAGTGATATAATATATTATGATATGTAGTTGAATGTACTTGTGAATAAGGGTGGCACCACGAGATTTATCGTCCCTGACAGGAATGTCCTGTCGGGGACTTTTTTGTGTGATAGGAATATCTGTTTACATAATAAGTTATAAGCGATAAGAAAAAGTCTGATATCTGACAGGAAGATTAATAAGAAGTGAGGATTGGTGTATGAGAAGATTAAAAGCATACAAAAAGACAGTAAGTATTGTTAATGAATCAGCTATTGAGCTTTATAAGGGGCTTGGAAGAGAAAAGAAGGGCTTTCTTATGGAGAGTAATGATAAGGAAAATGGCAGATACACATTTATGGGAGTTGACCCACAGGAGATTATCCAGTCAGATAAGGACAGTCTTGTAATTACTAAATCAGACGGAAGCAGGGAAGTAAGAAAAGGTAATCCGCTTGTAAGATTAAAGGAATATTTCGATGAATTTGAAATAATAAAAGATGCAGAAGAACTTGAATTCATGGGAGGACTTGTTGGAAGTCTTGGATATGATTATATAAGATATACAGAGAATCTCCCAGATGATAATGAAGATGAGATAGGCATAGAAACAATACAGCTTATGTTAGCTTCAAAGTTCATAGCAATCGACCACGAGGCTGAAACATTTACAGCAGTAGTTCTTGATGAAGATAGCAAAGAAGGCAGAGCAAGAGCATTAAAGGAAGCTGAGGAACTTATAAAGACAGCAAGAGAAGGCGTTGGTAAATATAATAACGAAGAGATTGATATGGAGCTTGATGGCCAGATTGTGAAAAAATCGGACACGATAGATGAATACAGCCAGAAGGTTGAGAAGATTAAGAATTATATAAAAGAAGGACACATTTTCCAGACAGTATTATCACAGAGATGGACAGTCAAGACAAAACAGACAGGTTTTAATCTTTACGAGAAGTTAAGAAAGCTTAACCCATCACCATACCTTTATTATTATAATTTTGGGGATTTTGAAATAATAGGAAGCTCACCAGAGATGATAGTAAAGCAGACAGATTCTAAAGTATATACCTGTCCTATAGCTGGAACAAGAAGACGTGGGAGAACTAAGGAGGAAGATATAGCATTAGAAGATGAGCTTCTTAGTGATGAGAAGGAAAGAGCAGAACATGTAATGCTTGTTGATCTTGCAAGAAATGACTGTGGTAAGATAAGTGAGTTAGGTTCAGTGAGAGTTTCAAAGTTTATGAATGTGCAGAGATACTCACACGTAATGCATATAGTATCGTTGGTAGAGGGAAGAAGAAATGGAGAATATCATCCTCTTGACCTTGTATCATCATTCCTTCCAGCAGGTACATTAAGCGGAGCACCTAAGATAAGGGCTATGGAGATTATAGATGAATTGGAAACTGTAAGACGGGGTCTTTATGGAGGAGCAACAGGTTACCTTGATTTTGGCGGTAATATGAATTTCTGTATTACAATAAGAACTATGATAAAGAAAGGTGACTATGTATATCTTCAGGCAGGAGCTGGAATTGTAGCAGACTCTAAGCCAGAGCTTGAATATATGGAGTGCTGTAATAAAGTTATGGCATTTGCCAAGACACTTGTTAAGGAGGAACAGTTATGATTCTTTTAATTGATAATTACGATTCATTTACATATAATCTTTATCAGTTTATAGGTATATTTAACAATGATATAAAGGTAGTAAGAAATGACAAGATAACAATAGAGGAGATTGAAGCGTTAGATCCAGAGTCAATAGTTATATCTCCCGGACCTAAGAGCCCTTTAGAGGCAGGCATAAGTGTTGAGGTGATAAAGCATTTTACAGGTAAGAAACCTATACTTGGCATATGCCTTGGACATCAGAGCATAGGTGTTGCATTTGGTGCAACAGTTTCATATGCCAGGCAGTTAATGCACGGCAAGCAGTCAGAGGTTATTCATAATGGAAGCAGTATATTTGAAGGAATTCCATCGCCTGTAAAGGTTGCAAGATATCATTCACTTGCGATTATAGAGGGTACACTTCCAGATGAGCTTGAGGTAATTGCAAGAACTGATGACGGAGAGATTATGGCAGTTAAGCATAGGAAATATCCGGTTGTCGGTTTACAGTTCCACCCTGAATCAATATATACTGAACACGGAAAAAGAATGATAGAGAATTTTGTTAATGGCAATATCTGATTAATAAATGTGTAGAAATGGAGATAATATGATTCTTGACGTTATTGTAGAAGATAAGAAGAAAAGACTTGTAGAACATAAAAATACTATAAGTGAAGAGGATATGAAGCAGGAAGCACTTAATTTAAAAAGACAGAGCATAAGTTTTTATGATGCCTTAAGAAAGCAGGGTTTATCAATAATAGGAGAGTTTAAAAAGGCTTCTCCAAGCCACGGAAAGATGGATAATAAGATAGACCTGACTGAAAGAATAAGACAATATAGTGAGAGTGCAGATGCTATATCGTGTCTTACAGAGGAAGATCATTTTAATGGAAGCACAGAATATCTTAAGCAGATCAGAAGCCTGACTAATCTTCCGATTATAAGAAAAGATTTTATAATTGATGAATACCAGGTATATGAAGCAAAAGTTATAGGTGCAGATGCAATTCTTTTGATAGCCGCAATACTTGATGATAAGACATTCAAAAAGTTATATGATTTGGCATACAGTCTTGGACTTGATGTGCTGTGTGAAGTTCACGATGAGGAAGAAATGCAGCGTATGATAAATCTTGATGTTAAGATTATTGGAATTAATAATCGTAATTTAAAGACATTTGAAGTTAACCTTAATACAACTAAAAAGCTTTCAGATATGGTGACACCTAAGATGAGAGAAGAAGGAAAGGTTCTTGTATCCGAGAGCGGGGTGGAAGGCAGTGAAGATGTTAAGCCACTAGCTGACAGCAGGGCAGATGCATTGCTTTGCGGAACAGTGCTTATGGAAGCACTTAATCCTAAAGAGCTTATAAGAGAATTTAAAGATACATACGATAAGGAGCTTTTAAAGGCAAAAAAATAGCTTCTCCTGTTGAAGTGAAGATATGCGGGCTTACAAGTGAAGCAGACGCGGGACTTCTTATAAAATATGGTGCTGATTATGGCGGTGTTGTTGTATTTTATCCAAAGAGCAAAAGAGATGTAACAATAAAAGAAGCTAAGATAATAGTTGATATATTGAAAAAATCAGACATAAAAGCTGTAGCTGTTACAGTATCACCAACAGTGGAACAATTGTATAAAATACAGGAAGCAGGTTTTGATTATATTCAAATTCACGGCACACTTGAAAAGGCTGTATATGAGGCAGACACAATTCCGATTATAAGGGCAGTTAATATAGCAGATAACAATAATGCAGATAAAACTGACGACATAATTAATACAGTTAAGGAACAGGTTGAGGAATGTCAGAAGCTTGATAAAGTTGCTGGAATACTGCTTGATGCAGGTGTTCCGGGTTCGGGTAAGACGTTTGACTGGAACAGTATTAAAGAGCTTGAGATAACAGAAAAGAAGTTATTTCTTGCAGGAGGTCTTAACAGTGGCAATGTTGCGGCGGCAGTTAAATGCGTACAGCCTGATGTTGTTGATATAAGCTCTGGTGTTGAATATGAAGATGTGCTTATTAAAGGCAAAGATGAAAGTAAAGTCAAGGCATTTATAAATGCTGTTAATAATTAACAGTGTAGATTTATGGTATAAAGCTAGAAAAGCTTATCAAAGCTTGCTGGGTGTAATATTTAATTAAAGGAAAAGAGGAATAATTATGCAGGATAACAGATATTATGGAGAGTTTGGCGGACAGTATGTGTCTGAATCATTAATGAATACACTTAATGAGTTAGAGAAGGCATTTGATGAGGCTATTAAAGATCCTCAGTTCATAAAAGAATATATGTACTATCTTAAAGAGTATGTAGGAAGAGAAACACCTTTATATTATGCAGAGAGAATAAGCGAGAAGTATGGTGCTAAGATATATCTTAAAAGAGAAGATTTAAACCATACAGGAGCACATAAGATTAACAATGTTATAGGTCAGATACTTCTTGCTAAGAGAATGGGAAAGACTAAGGTTATAGCTGAGACAGGTGCTGGTCAGCACGGCGTTGCAACAGCTACAGGAGCAGCACTTTTTGGAATGGAATGTACAGTATATATGGGTGCTGAAGATATAGAAAGGCAGTCACTTAATGTATTCAGAATGGAAATGCTTGGTGCAAAGGTTCAGGCAGTAACGACAGGAAGTGCAACACTTAAGGATGCAACTAACGAAGCTATAAGAACGTGGGCTGAGAGAGCGGAGGATACATTTTATATAATCGGTTCAGCAGTAGGTCCTCATCCATATCCTAAAATGGTTAAAGAGTTCCAAAGAATAATATCAACAGAGGCAAGAAGGCAGATATTAGAAAAGGAAGGGCGACTTCCTGATGCAGTAGTTGCTTGTGTTGGCGGCGGTTCTAATTCAATAGGAATGTTTGCTGATTTTATAGATGATAAAGATGTAAAGCTTATCGGTGTTGAGGCAGGTGGACTTGGAATAGATACAGGAAATCACGCCTCTGCTATGGCACTTGGAGAACCGGGCGTTCTTCATGGAATGAAGTCATATTTATTACAGGATGAGGCTGGTAATATCAAGCTTGCACACAGTATATCAGCAGGCCTTGATTATCCTGGTGTAGGTCCGGAACATGCATATTTAAGAGACTCAGGAAGAGCAGAATATGTATCAATTACAGATGCTGAGTGTATGGATGCGTTAATGGAACTCTGCCGGATGGAAGGTATTATTCCAGCAATAGAGAGTGCCCACGCACTTGCCCACGTATTTAAAATGGCACAGGGAGAATACAAGGGAAAGATTATAGTAATGTGTCTTTCAGGACGTGGCGATAAGGACGTTCACACAGTAAAGAAATATCTTAATGGAGAGGAGACTAATAAATAATGAATAGAATAGAAGAAAAAATGACAGCCTTAAAGAATGAAGGAAGAAAGGCATTTATCACATATACAACAGCAGGGCTTCCAGATATGGAAACAACTAAGAAGATTATGTTCGCACAGCAGGAGGCAGGCATAGATGTTATGGAGCTTGGAATACCATTTTCTGACCCTGTAGCAGACGGACCGGTTATTCAGGCAGCATCTTATGAAGCAATACAGAAGGGTGCAACTTTAACAAAGATATTTACACTTATGAAAGAGGTAAGAAAAGAAGGACTTACTACACCTGTAGTGTTTATGATGTACTATAATACAGTTTACCATTACGGACTTGAAGAATTTGTAGAAATGTGTGCAGAGTGCGGAGTGGACGGTCTTATTATACCAGACCTTCCATATGAGGAGCAGAAAGAGATTAATGCAGTGCTTGCAGAAAATGAAGCTGCACCAATTCTTATACAGCTCGTATCACCGGTATCTAAGCAGCGTATACCTATGATTGTTAATAATGCAAGAGGCTTTGTATACTGTGTATCACAGATGGGTGTTACAGGTAATGGTGCTAATTTCCATAAGCAGATAAGAGAGTATCTTTTGGAAGTTAAGAAGAACAGCCCTGTTCCGGTTATGATGGGATTTGGAATAAGAACAGCCGGGGACGTAGAGCCGCTTGAGGATATTATTGATGGTGCAATTGTTGGTTCACATTTTATCACTCTTATGAAAGAGAATAATTATGATGAAAATGTTATCAAAGAATATATAAGCTCTTTCAAGAAGGAGATGAATGAGTAAATATGGTTGTTAGTCTTGTAAGAACAGCGATACAGACAAAATGCAGATATGATAATGCCAGAATGACAGGAAATTATGAATGTGCGTATGCACTTGGTATTTTAACAAGTCAGGAGGGTGTTGAACCAGAAGGCACAATAACTGAATTAAAAAGCGTGTATGATAAGGTTATAAGTGGTATTTCAGCTATCCAGACTGACGATAAGAAGATACAGCAGTTAATTGCAATAACGTCTGATTATGAGGTTACAGATAAGTTTGATGAGCAGATGAATGAACTATATCATATGGGATACAACGATAAGAATATTTAAGCAGGTCTTGACTTATTAGGGTATATGAGGTATATTCTACAAATGTAATTAATTTATGAAGGATAGGTGGATGTTAACGATGACAGAATTGGTTAAGGTTGCAGACATTAACAAAGCACATAAGAATCCAATAGCTGAATTAGTTCAGATAGCATGTAAGTTTGACAGTCATATTGAGATTGAGGGCGAAGGAAAAAACATTAATGCAAAAAGTCTTATGGGGATTATGGCATTTGGATTAAAGGAAGGCATCGAGGTTAAAGTTACAGCTACTGGCAGTGATGAGAGTAATGCCACCGATGCAATTAGGAACTTTTTAACTTGTAATGATTAATTTATGGAGGATTTGATCATGGAAACTAAGGACATTTTTGGTAACGAGGCTAAGACAGAAGTTAAGACAGCAAAGAGTGCAGATGTTAAGAAGACCACTACAAGAAAGACACCTGCAAAGGCAGCAGCAAAAGAAACTGTTAAGGAAACTAAGAAAGAAGCAGCTAAGACTGTTGAGACAGTAAAGAAGGCAGCCGGGGAAACTAAGGAAGCAGCCAAGAAGGTTGAAGCTGATGTAAAGGCAACAGCTAAGAGTGTAGAGGCAGAAGTTAAGACAGCAGTCACAGCTAAGAAGGCAGCAGTTAAAAAGGCAGCTTCTAAAGCAGCAGCTAAGACAACTAAGACAGCAGCTAAGGCTGTTAAGGAAGTAAAGGCAAAGAAGCCAGCCACTAGAAAGACAACTAAGGCAGCTAAGAATACTTTTGATAAGGAGTTATTCTTCCAGTATGCTAATAAACAGGTTGATGAGGAAACTCTTGTTGCAAGAATAGTTGAAGATGCTAAGGAACAGAATGTAGAGATTAAGGAACTGAAAATGTACTTAAAGCCAGAAGATAATGCATGTTACTATGTTGCTAACGGCAATGTTGCAGGACGTGTTAATCTCTATTAATTCCAATTGATACATAATGTTAAAGGACTGTGGTGTATGTATGATGCCACAGTTCTTTTTTGTTCTTTATAAAGAATTTTAAAAGAAAACATTTTGAAAAAATTGTCGAATTGATGTATAATAATACCCAAGTTGGTAAAGTAAAGTACACAGAAATGAGGAGTTATATGTTTGAAGTTAATGAAAAAGTTGTTTATGGAGTTGTAGGTGTATGTGAGATTGAACAGATAGGCAGACCACCTATAAAGGGAATTGACAAAGATTATTATTTTCTTCAGCCTGTATATGACACTAAAGGTATTATATATTCGCCAGTTGAGAATAACAAAGTTATGATTAGGAGCATAATTGGCAAGGATACCTGTATCAAGCTTATTGACCGTGCTAAGAATTGTAAGAAGGATGAGGCACTCAATGAAAAGATTCACCCATCCAGGTATGACGAGATGGTTAAATCACAGGACGTTATACAGCTTATGCACCTTGTAAGAGCTTTGTTTAACATAAAGAATGACAGAGCAAAGGAGTTAAGGAGAATGAAGTCGGCAGATAACCGTATGCTTGCAACAGCAAGAAAGCTTCTTTACGGAGAGATAGCAGCGGCTATGAATGAGGACTACACTGCAATGTCAGAGCAGATGGACAATTATCTGTCAGTGCTTTGATTTTAATCAGAGAAATCCTGTTTGATTAAATAATATATTTTATCCAGTGTTTTAGATAAATGTAATTAATGGTAACATTCAATGATTGCATTTTATCAATAACACTGTTTTTTTTATTTTAAAACATATATAATAATATTATTATGATAAAGCTTGATTTCGTGAATTGATAATTGACATTTTTTTAACATATTGCTATCATAGTGCAATACGCATAAAAGCAGGGACTGATTACGGCATAATTTAGTCAGACTTTTATTGACAATTAAATATTCACATAGTATGTAATAAGCTATTGTTATGGCTTGGCATATGTGAACAGCTTTATTAGCTCATATTAAATCAGGGAGGTTAGCAGTGAAGGACGTTAGGGTTATTGAAGTGAAAAAAAGCGTGTTTGAAAGCAACGATGAACGTGCCGCTCTTTTAAGAAAAGATTTAAAAGATAAAGGTGTATTTCTTTTAAATCTTATGTCATCACCGGGGGCAGGAAAGACAACAACTCTTACAAGAACGATTGAACAGTTGAAAGATGACTTAAGAATAGGCGTTATGGAGGCTGATATTGATTCAGATGTTGATGCAATAACAATTGCTGAGACAGGTGCTAAAGCAATACAGCTTCATACTGGTGGAATGTGTCATCTTGATGCTGATATGACAAGACAGGGAATTGATGAGCTTGACGATAGTGATATTGATCTGGTAGTTCTTGAGAATGTCGGAAATCTTGTCTGTCCGGCGGAGTTTGATACAGGTGCAGTAAAGAATGTTATGATTCTTTCAGTGCCAGAGGGTGATGATAAACCACTTAAATATCCCCTTATGTTTTCAGTGTGTGATGTTGTGCTTATCAATAAGATTGATGTTATGGAATATTTTGATTTTGATATTGAACAGTGCAGGGAATATATCAGAAGAAGAAATCCTGATGCTAAGGTGATACCTGTTAGTGCCAAGACGGGTGAAGGAATATTAGAATGGACAGACTGGTTAAAGAACCAGGTTATGGAATGGAAAGAAGCGTAACCACGGTAAGCATAATTATTTAACGTGAGCAACGAAGATAAAAGCCTTTATAAGGTGGAAAGGACAATTTATGGGTAAAGAAGAATTTAAAAATCCTCATCCGGAACTTCCGGTAAGAGAGCCAATACTTAAGCTTGGCAAGATGATAACAGACAGAGTGCCAATTAAGCTTGGCTTTGAGAAATTAACAGCAGATAGTCCGGAATACTGGGGACTTGCACCAATATGTACAGATGAACAGGCCAATATAGCATTAAAAATGGGTGTCCGTAAACCTAAGACACTTAAGCAGATGGTGCAGATTACAGGAATGGACGAGAAAGAACTTGAAAAGCAGCTTGAGCAGATGTCTTTTAATGGTCTTTTGGAATATAACTGGGAAAATCCACAGCACGAGAAGCAGTATGTTCTTCCAATGTTCGTACCGGGAAGTGCTGAATTTACTAATATGAATTCCACAGTTCTTGAAGAACATCCAGAGATGGGACGTTTTTTTGAGAGAATGAGCCGTCTTCCATTGGAAAAGATTACTCCTATGGTGCCACCAGGGGGTGCAGGAATTGGTATGCACGTTATTCCGGTAGAGAAAGCTATTGATATGAATAACGAGGCAATATCTTTAGAGAAGATATCATACTGGCTTGATAAGTATGATGGCAAATATGCAGCAAGCCCATGTTCATGCCGTAAGTCAAGAAAGACTTATGATGAAGGCTGTGCAGATGATCCAGAGGATTGGTGTATAGCTGTTGGTGATATGGCTGATTATGTTGTTGAAACAGGCAAGGGCGGTCATTATATCACTAAGGAAGAAGCACTTGAGATATTCAAGAAGGCTGAAGACAATGGTTTTGTTCACCAGATTACTAATATTGACGGACAGGACAAGATATTTGCTATATGTAACTGTAATGTTAATGTCTGTTATGCACTTAGAACATCGCAGTTATTTAACACACCTAATATGTCACGTTCGGCATATGTTGCCAAGGTAACTAAAGAGAACTGTGTAGCCTGTGGCAAGTGTGTTGAATACTGTCCGGCAGGAGCTGTAAAGCTTGGACAGAAGTTATGTACTAAGGACGGAAGCGAGATTAAGTATCCTAAAATGCCACTTCCATCAGAGCAGAAGTGGGGACCACATATGTGGACAGAAGATTACAGGGATAAGAACCGTATCAATTGTTATGATACAGGTACAGCACCTTGTAAGACAGCCTGTCCAGCACATATAGCGGTTCAGGGCTATCTTAAGATGGCAGCTCAGGGAAGATACAAGGATGCACTTGCACTTATTAAGAAGGATAATCCATTCCCGGCAGTATGTGGACATGTATGTAACAGAAGGTGTGAGGATGCCTGTACAAGAGGAACAATAGATGAAGCTATTGCAATAGATGAAGTTAAGAAGTTTATTGCAATGCAGGATTTAAAAGCAGATACACGTTATATACCAGAACCTGTAGTTCCGGCAACTAAGGGATATTTTGATGAAAAGATTGCTATTATTGGTGGCGGACCTGCTGGACTTTCGTGTGCATTCTACCTTGCACAGAAGGGTTACAAGCCAACTGTATTTGAGAAGAACAAGAAGGCTGGTGGTATGCTTGTATATGGTATTCCATCATTTAAGCTTGAAAAAGATGTTGTTGAGGCTGAGATAGATGTTATGCGACAGATGGGCGTTGACATTAAGACAGGTGTTGAAGTTGGTAAGGACATCACTATTGATGAATTAAAGAAGCAGGGTTATAAAGCATTTTATATAGCAATAGGCTGTCAGGGTTCAAGAAAAGCAGGAGTTGCAGGCGAAGATGCCAAGGGCGTTATGTCAGCAGTTGACTTCTTAAAAGAGGCTGGAAGCACACACGAATTCCCACTTGAAGGTGATGTTGTTGTAATCGGTGGTGGTAATGTTGCTATTGACGTTGCAAGAACAAGCACAAGAGTTGGTGATTACAATGTATCTATGTTCTGTCTTGAGGACAGAGCTAATATGCCAGCTTCAGAAGAAGAAATAGAAGAGGCTGTAGAAGAAGGCGTTAAGCTTGACTGTGGCTGGGGTCCTAAGGAAATCCTTACAGAAAATGGAAAGGTTACAGGAATTGTCCTTAAGAGATGTACATCAGTTAAGGATGCAGATGGAAGATTTAACCCTCAGTATGATGAGAATGATACTAAGACAGTTAAGTGCAGTCACGTATTCTTAAGTATAGGCCAGACAACAATCTGGGGCGATTTATTAAAAGGCACAAAGGTTGAGATAGATGGCGTAAGAGTTAAAGCTGACAAGCTTACATACCAGACAACAGATCCAGATGTATTTATCGGTGGAGATGTATACACAGGACCAAGATTTGCTATTGATGCAATTGCGGCTGGTAAAGAAGCTGCTATATCAATCCACAGATATGTACAGCCACACAGCTCACTTACAATAGGACGTAACAGAAGGGATTTCATAGAACTTGACAAGAATAACATCAAGGTAGAAAGCTATGATAATTCTTCAAGACAGATACCTGGAACAGATAATTCATTTGACCATAAGAAGTCATTCAGAGATGCTAAGCTTACATTTACAGAAGAACAGGTTAAAGCAGAGACAGCAAGATGTTTAGGCTGTGGTGCTTCTGTAGTAGACCCTAACAAATGTATTGGCTGTGGTATATGCACAACTAAGTGTGAATTCGATGCAATACACCTTAACAGGGATTTACCAGAATGTAGTACAATGAGAAAGAGTGAAGACAAGCTTAAGTACATACTTCCTTATGGAGCTAAGCAGGCTATAAAGATTAAGTTTAAGAAGAAATAAACAACCTTATAGCTGGATAACAGATAATAATAATTAGTAATAATTATATTAAGCTATAGTAATAATGACATAAGGATAATTTCCTATGTAGATAAGAACAACTGCAATATAATCAGGCTGTACAGCCTTTGCGGCTTTTGGCAGCGATTGTATTGTGGTTGTTCTATTTCTATCCTATAGTGTATTATGGTATAGATAGAAAAATCACAGAGAAAGGAGCAATTACCTCAATGCACGAATTAGGCGTAGTATTTCACATAATAGACGATTTAAAAGAAGTAGCCGCGAATAATGAAATATCCGAGATAACTAAAGTTGTATTAGAACTTGGCGAAGTATCCACCGTAATAGACTCATACCTTACAGACTGCTGGAAATGGGCGGTAAAGAAGGAAGATTTATTAAAGAATTCTGAGCTTGTTATAGAGAAGATAAATGCAGTTACTTACTGTGAGGACTGCAAGGCTGAATATGAAACGGTAAAATATGGAAAGATATGTCCTGAATGTGGAAGTACACATACATATCTTTTGCAGGGAAGTGAATTTAACATCAAAGAAATAGAGGCGTGTTGACATTTTTAGCTGGTAATATTATGATTAAACAGATTGAGATTATAAGAAAATAATATATTATGCTATAATAAGATATGTTATGCTGATTAATGACGGGATTTATATCGGTTAAATAGATTATTTTCTTAGAATATAGAAAGGATTACTACTATGAGTAAGGAATTGGAAAAGAACTACAATCCCTCAGAGATAGAGGACAGATTGTACCAGAAGTGGCTCGATAAGAAATATTTTCACGCAGAAGTAAACAGGGATAAGAAACCATTTACTATTGTAATGCCACCACCTAATATTACAGGAAAGCTGCATATGGGTCACGCACTTGATAATACAATGCAGGATATTATTATTCGTTTTAAGAGAATGCAGGGATATGAAGCATTATGGGTGCCAGGAACTGACCACGCAAGTATTTCGACAGAAGTAAAGGTTACCAATGCCTTAAAAGAAGAAGGAATTGACAAGCACGAGCTTGGAAGAGAAGGCTTTCTTAAAAGAACATGGGAATGGAAGAAAGAATATGGCGGAACTATCACAAGCCAGTTAAAGAAGATTGGTTCATCTTGTGACTGGGACAGAGAAAGATTTACAATGGATGATGGCTGTTCTAAGGCGGTTCTTGAAGTATTCTGCAAGTTATATGAAAAAGGTCTTATATACAAGGGCTCAAGAATTGTAAACTGGTGTCCTGTATGTAACACATCTATATCAGATGCAGAGGTTGAACACGAGGAGCAGGCAGGACATTTCTGGCATATCAATTATCCTGTAGTTGGTGAAGAAGGAAGATATGTAGAGATAGCTACTACTCGTCCAGAGACACTTCTTGGTGATTCGGCACTTGCTGTTAATCCGGATGATGAAAGATATACAGATCTTATTGGAAAGGAAGTATACCTTCCACTTACAGATAGAAAGATACCTGTTATCGCAGACAGCTATGTTGATAAGGAATTCGGAACTGGTGTTGTTAAGATTACTCCGGCTCACGATCCTAACGATTTTGAGGTTGGTAAAAGACATAACCTTCCAGAGATTAACATACTTAATGATGATGCTACAATTAACAATCTTGGCGGAAAGTATGCCGGTATGGACAGATACGAAGCAAGAAAAGCTATGGTAGCTGACCTTGATGCACAGGGACTTTTGGTTAAGGTTGAAGACCACGTTCATAATGTTGGTACACACGATAGATGTAAGACAACAGTTGAGCCTATGATTAAACAGCAGTGGTTCGTTAAGATGGATGAGCTTATCAAGCCAGCAGTTGAAGGCGTTAAGAATGGTGATATTGAACTTGTTCCAGCTTCTATGGATAAGACATATTTTAACTGGACTGATAACATAAGAGACTGGTGTATATCAAGACAGTTATGGTGGGGACACAGAATACCTGCTTACTACTGTAAGGATTGTGGTGAGATGGTAGTATCTAAGGATAAGGTATGTACATGTCCTAAGTGTAAAAGCTCTAATATGGAACAGGATCCAGATACACTTGATACTTGGTTTTCATCAGCACTCTGGCCTTTCTCAACACTTGGCTGGCCGGATAATACACCTGAGCTTGATTACTTCTATCCTACAGATGTACTTGTAACAGGATATGACATTATATTCTTCTGGGTTATCAGAATGATATTCTCAGGATATGAGCAGATGGGTAAGAAGCCATTTGGCAAGGTATTATTCCACGGACTTGTAAGAGATTCACAGGGACGTAAGATGAGTAAGTCACTTGGAAATGGTATAGACCCACTTGAAGTTATTGATAAGTACGGTGCAGATGCTTTAAGATATACACTTATCACAGGTAATGCACCTGGTAATGATATGCGTTTCTACTGGGAAAGAGTTGAGGCAAGCCGTAACTTTGCCAATAAAGTATGGAATGCTTCAAGATTCATAATGATGAATGACCCAGACAACAAGATAAAGGCTACAGATGAGAAGCCGGCTAATCTTACAGCGGCAGATAAGTGGATATTATCAAAGATGAATTCACTTATTAAAGAAGTTACAGATAATATGGAAAAGTACGACCTTGGTATAGCAGTTGCCAAGCTTAACGACTTTATCTGGGAAGAATTCTGTGACTGGTATATAGAGATGGTTAAACCACGTCTTTACAATGACGAGGATACAACTAAGACAGCAGCTATATGGACATTAAAGAAGGTTCTTATAGATGCACTTAAGCTTCTTCATCCATATATGCCATTTATCACTGAAGAAATATTCTGTAATATTCAGGATGAGGAAGAGTCTATTATGATAAGTTCATGGCCTGTATACACAGAAGATAATAACTATTCACAAGATGAAAATGCCATCGAAACAATTAAGACAGCAGTCCGCAATATAAGAAATTTAAGAGCTGAAATGAATGTTGCACCAAGTCGTAAAGCACTTGTATATATTGTTTCAGAGAATGAGAATGTTAGAAATATATTCGCTAATGGTAAAGTATTCTTTGCGACATTAGGTTATGCGAGTGAAGTTGTAATCCAGTCTGATAAGTCTGGTATTCCAGAAGATGCAGTATCAACAGTTATTCCAGATGCAGTTATCTATATTCCATTTGCAGAGCTTGTTGATATTGATAAGGAAATCGAGAGATTAAAGAAAGAAGAAGATAAGCTTCATAAGGAAATCAGCCGTTGCAATGGTATGCTTAATAATGAGAAGTTCACATCTAAAGCACCACAGGCTAAGATAGATGAAGAAAAAGCTAAATTAGAGAAATATTCTAATATGCTTGCACAGGTTGAAGAAAGACTTGCAACACTTTCTAAATAGCTGATAGTTAAAGTTATATGTGTTTTCTGCTGGGAAAGATTAATGCAATACCCAGCTGGAAATACATAAAAGCAATAGACCAGAATATATAATTATGGAGGACAAAAGTTATGGCAGATAATTTAATGAGAAAACTCCCATTTACACGTTTTGCTATGGAGATGAGAAGTGGCAAGATAATTGAGATTGATGAAGGTTTTGTTAAAATGCTTGGCTACACAGAAGAAGATATGAAAAATGGTCTTGTGTTCAAGGATATTGTGCCGGATATTGACTATGAGGGCATAATAACAGAGCTTCGAGAGACATTTATTGATCAGAGATATGCCTGCTATGAGCATTATTTTCAGACTAAGACAGGTGAGAAGATAAGAGTTGTTGTATTCATAAGAATAGAGAATAAGCTTCTTGAAGGACACAGAGTATTACGTGTAAGTGTAGGTAATATTTCGGATCTTAAATAACTGTTGGTATATGTATAAATATTATTTAAGAGTGGAGAACAATAATGAGTAACTTACTAGATGTCATTCGTAAGAATATTGAATTTGTAGGTATATCACTTCTTCTTATGATTATAGTATTTGTGATTGCAAGGGCAAGTGAAGTGCTTATTGAGAAAAGAAACGGAGTTAAATTCGCTTCAAAGAATACGAAAGTTAATAAAACAGTTATTATGGCTATGCTGTCAGCAATAGCAGTTATTCTTATGTACTTTGATTTTCCTATTCCAATTATAGCTCCGGGCTTTTATAAGATTGATTTCAGCGAAGTGCCTGTGCTTATAGGTTCATTTATGCTTGGACCTTGTGCAGGAGTCGTTATAGAAGCAGTTAAGGTAATACTTCATTTCTGTATGAAAGGAACTACAACAGCATTTGTTGGCGATTTTGCTAACTTCATACTTGGCTGTATGTATGTTGTGCCGGCTTCTATAATTTATCACATTAAAAAGACAAGAAATATGGCTGTAGTATCACTTGCAATAGGTGGAATAATACTTGTAATAGCTGGTATGGCACTTAATGCGTGGTATCTGCTTCCTAAGTATTCAGAACTTTACGGTCTTCCTATGGATACATTGATTGCTATGGGAACAAAGGTTAATGCTTCAATTAAAGATGTATTCTCATTTGTCGCATTGGCGGTTGCACCATTTAATGTGATTAAAGCTGTTATTGACGGCGTTATAACAGTTGTGTTATACAAGTATTTAAGTCATCAGTTAAAAGCCTGATGATGAATAATAGATTTTAACAGGGACATAATATTATATGAATATAAGCGTATATACCATTATTAATGATACCATTATCAATGGCTGTATACGCTTATATTGGTTTATTTCATAAATATAATATTATGCGGCAGGCATAAGAATGGAGGATTTATGTCTAAGTTAAAATGGTTCATTATCGGAGCTATGATGGTTACAGTTATGGCAGTTCTTGTTGGCTGTGGAGCAAAGAATGACTCTGAAAGCGGGAGTAATTCTGGTTCAGGAAATAATAACAAGAGTACAGTAGAAAATCTTATGACAGAAGCAGCCACAGGAGCAAAAGAGATGATGACAGAAGCGGCAACTGGTGCAAAAGAGATGATGTCAACAGCAGAAAATGGAATGAAGGAAATCGCAACAGAGATTTCATCAGCATTCCACGAATAATAAATATGGTGTCAAAAAGTCCAGCAGACGTGTAATCAGCATTATAAATGTCGGTCTCTGGACTTTTTTGCGTTGTAAATAGTTGTTAGTTTTGATATACTAATTAAAAATTGTATAAGGGAGAATTATACCAGTGAAGGATGGATATATAAGAGCTGCGGCAATGACACCCAAGATAAAGGTTGCAGATTGCCGTTATAATACAGAGCAGATTAAAGAACTTATCACTAAAGCATATGATAATAAAGCTGCAATTGTAGGCTTTCCTGAATTGTGTATTACAGGATATACTTGCAATGATTTGTTCTTACAGGATACATTGATAGATGAAGCATATAATTCATTGATTGATTTAAAGAAATATACCGGACAGTATGAAGGAATGGCTGTTGTTGTCGGACTTCCATATATGTATATGGGAAAGCTTTATAATGTGGCGGCAGTGCTTATGAATGGACATATTATTGGACTTGTGCCTAAGATGAATATACCTAATTATGCGGAATTCTACGAGAGAAGACAATTTAAAGAAGGCTTTAAGGGCAATGTGTCTGTTAATATAGATGGAGAAGATGTTGATTTTGGTGGAAGCCTGATATGTCAGTTTGGAAGCAGTAATAAAGTTAAACTTGCAATTGAGATATGTGAAGATTTGTGGACACCAGCACCACCAAGCATAAGACACGCACTTAACGGAGCGACAATTATTGTCAATCTTTCTGCAAGCAATGAGACTATAGGAAAGTCAGCTTACAGAAGGGAGCTTGTTAAAGGACAGTCGGCAAGACTTGTATGCGGATACATTTATTCAACAGCAGGTGATGGAGAGTCGACACAGGATATAGTATTCGGTGCACATAATCTAATATGCGAGAATGGCACAGTGCTTGCAGAGGCTAAGAAGTTCACCAATGAAGCAGTGTATGCGGATATTGATGTTGACAGAATATGTTCGGAAAGAAGAAGAATGTCTACATTTGATGTGAATGTAGATGAAGATATGAAGGAAGCATATAAATATGTTACCTGCCCTGAATTAAAAAAACGTACTTTGGAATTAAAAAGATATTTTGATAAAGCACCTTTTGTTCCAGATGATAAGAAGGAAAGAGATGCAAGATGTGAGGAAATACTTGATATACAGACATATGGACTTAAAAAGAGGTTAGAGCATACTAACTGTAAGAATACAGTTATAGGAATATCAGGGGGACTTGATTCAACACTTGCCCTTCTTGTAACTGTAAGGGCATTTGATATTCTTAATCTTGACAGAAAGGGCATTAACTGTATTACGATGCCTTGCTTTGGAACAACTGACAGAACATATAATAATGCAGTTAAGATGACAGAAAAGCTTGGCTGTACATTAAGAGAGATTAATATAAAGAAGTCTGTAAGACAGCATTTTGAAGATATCGGACATAATGAAGATGTTCATAATGTAACATATGAGAATGGACAGGCAAGAGAGAGAACACAGATTCTTATGGATATTGCCAACCAGACTAACGGAATGGTAATAGGAACAGGTGATATGTCAGAGCTTGCATTAGGCTGGGCAACTTACAACGGCGACCATATGTCAATGTATGGAGTTAATGCTTCTGTTCCAAAGACACTTGTAAGACATCTTGTAAGATATTATGCTGATACCTGTGCTAATAAAGAATTATCAGAGGTGCTTATTGACGTATTAGATACACCTGTAAGTCCAGAGCTTCTTCCACCTAATGAAGATGGAACAATACATCAGAAGACGGAAGACCTTGTAGGTCCATACGAACTTCACGATTTTTTTATGTATCATATGTTAAGGTTTGGAGTCGGACCAGAAAAGTTATTCAGAATAGCTAATATTGCATTTGCAAATGATTATAGCCCTGCTGTAATATACAAATGGTTAAGAACATTTACCTGGAGATTTTTTGCACAGCAGTTCAAGCGTTCCTGCCTGCCAGACGGACCAAAGGTCGGTTCGGTTGCAGTATCTCCAAGAGGAGATTTAAGAATGCCAAGTGATGCAAGTCCTGCTGCATGGATGGAAAAGCTTGACAGAATTAAAGAAGCTAATGGCTTTGAATAATATTTAATAATATATATAAATATTAATAATCAAATAATCAGGAGGATTAAAAATGGCTGGCAATAACAATACAAAGAATGACAGCACACAGAAGATAGTTACAAAATACGATAAGAAGATGGCTAAAAGAAAGGCTGAACAAAGAAAACAGGAAAGAGAAAGCTTTATATTTAAGGTTGTAGGAATTGGCGTTCTTGCTGGAATAGTATTAGCTTTAGTAATAACATTGGGAACAAGATATTCAAGAATACATAACAAGTTTATAAAAGTTGATTCAGAGAATATAAGCCAGATAGAATTTGATATGTATTATAATATTTCTAAAAATGCACTGTTATCACAGACATTTTACGGAAATACGACAATGGCAGACTATTTCTCTTATATGGGATATAAAAGCTCTGAGAATGATAAGTCACAGACTAATTCACAGACAGGTGGAACCTGGTATGCTTATTTTGCGGATAATGCAGTTAATACAATTAAGGAAACTAAGGCATTATTAAAGGATGCTGCTGACAATAATTACGAATACACAACAGCAGATGAGGATTACAACAAGCTTGTAGAACAGGCTGAAAGTGCCGCTGCCGCCGCATCATTAGATGAAAAGGCATATTATAAGCAGAACTTTGGTAATTATGCTACCAAGAAGAATATAAAGAGCTATTTAATGGAATATCTTAAGGCAGATGCTTATAGAACAGAACTTACAGACAGCTTAAAGGCTACAGATGATGAAGTTAAACAGTATTATGAAGAACATAAGGATACATATGATCAGGTTGATTATCGTGAATTTACAATAAAAGCTGTAGATACAACTGACGGTGAGATGCAGGCAGCCAAGGCAAAGGCAGATGAGTTTGCGGCAGGAGCTGTGAGCGAGCAGGCATTTAATGATTTATGTAAGAGATATGCAGATGATGGTGACACTAAATATGATGACATCAATGGTTCGCTCTTTAGCAAGGTAGTAAGTTCTAATATGGACACAGGAACATCAGACTGGCTTCTTTCAGATGACAGAAAGGCTGGAGATGTAACAGTTATAGAGAATTCATCATCAGGCTGTTATTATGTACTGTATTTTATTAATAAGTCATATGATGGTTCATCAGATGAAACAATTGCGTCAAATGTACTTAACAACAAATATTCAGAATATATTTCTAATATAACTGACAGTATGCAGGTGGATATATATAACAGATTTTAGTTAAGTATATCAGATTTTGATTAAGTATATTAGATTTTAATTAAATTGAATATGCGTAAGACAATATAAAATATAAGACAATGTAAAAGGTGTAATATCCTTGCATTTAAGAAATACTGTTGTAATCAGATGATTGGATTGACCTTATATGAGGGGAGGTTCTATGTTTAATACGATATGTATAGCGTGTATTATAATTGGAATTCTTATTCCATTTTGTAGTATAGTGCTTAATTTGTTTGATGGATTTGTTGATTTTATATCAATAGATATATTTCAGTTAGAATTCGGCTCTGATATGGTTCTTGATTTTCTGCCATTTTCAATTAACAGCCTGTGTTTATGGGCGTTAATATTTGGTTGTACAGGAATGATATTTAATGGAAAGCTTTCTGAACCGGCTCTTATTGTGATTGGCATTGTGGCAGGCTACATATGTGCTGTTATATTACAGTCAATTATTAAAAGATTGAAAAAGGTTGAGAATTTTGCCGCAGAGAAGAGTGAAATATTGTTAAGCAGGGGAACAGTGAGTAATGCAATTCCCAAAGGTGGTGTCGGGGCTGTGAGCATATTATTAAGCACAGGCTCAAATGTAACATATCCTGCCAAGGCAGAAGATGGTGAGCCTATTAAGCAGGATAAAGAAGTTAATATCTTAAGATTTGATGGTGATTATATAATAGTAGAGAGCACATCACGTCTTGAAGATAAATATTCTGGCAGATAAGCCAGAAGCCGGAATGGCAGAATGGAGGTTTATATGGGATATGGCACAGAGTCAAGTCTATTTGGCATTGTAGCTGCAGTACTGGGAATTGTATTAATTCTCACAGTTGTACTTAGAATGTGGAAAAAAGTACCACAGGACAAGGCAGGAGTTGTAACTGGTATGAAGAAAAGGGTCATCACCGGTGGTGGTGGACTTGTAATTCCAGTATTTGAAAGAATTGATTATATTTCGCTTGGAAATATACCGCTTAGTGTTGCGACACGAAGCAGTCTTTCAAGCCAGGGTGTACCAATTAGTGTAATTACAACAGCGGTTATCAAAGTAAGAAATGAAAAGAACAGTATTCTTACAGCAATTGAACAGTTTACGGGACGTAACGAGAAAGAGATTATTGATAACATTCAGGGTACAGCAATAGCAGTTCTTGAAGGTAAGCTTCGAGAGATTATTGCAACTATGACAGTTGAGGAGCTTTATCAGAAGAGAGAAGAATTCTCTTCAAGGGTACAGGAAGTTGTAGGTACAGAGCTTGGCAATATGGGTCTTGAGGTTAAGAACTTCACTATCACAGATATATCTGATGAGAACGGATATATCAAGGCACTTGGTGATGGTATGATTGCCCAGAGAAAGAAAGATGCTGAAATCCAGAAGGCAGAAGCTGCAAGAGATATGCAGATTAAGACTTCACAGGCACGTCAGGAAGGTGAGTCAGCCAAGTTAAAGGCAGAGGCAGATATAGCTCAGGCGGCTAAGGATAAGGCAGTCCTTGAAGCCAATTATATGCAGGAACAGCAGACAGCACAGGCTAAAGCAGAATTAGCACACGATATCCAGTCTAATATTACACAGAAAGATGTAATACAGGCACAGATGGATGCAGAGCTTCTTAAACAGCAAAGACAAAAAGAGATTGCAGAAGCACAGATTCAGGTTCAGATTGCATCAGAGCAGAAGAATATAGAACTTGCACAGAAGCAGGCTGAAAGAACTAAAGAGAGTTTAAGGGTTACTATAGTTGAACCAGCTAATGCTGAGAAGGCAAAACAGATGGCAGATGCAGATGCAGAAAAGTACCGTCAGATTGCACAGGCACAGGCGAGAGCTGAGTCCAAGAAAGTTGAAGCACAGGCAGAAGCAGAAGCGATTGCAATTAAGGCACAAGCAGAAGCAGACGCTATTGCTAAGACAGGTATAGCAGAGGCTGAGGCAACTAAAGCCAAAGGTATAGCAGAAGCTGAAGCTATGGAGAAGAAGGCAGAAGCTTATGAGAAGTACGGTCAGGCAGCTATGATGGAAATGCTTGTAAAGGTACTTCCACAGATGGCAGAACAGGTAGCTAAGCCACTTCAGAGCATAGATAAGGTTACAATTATTGACAGCACAGATAGTTCTAATGGCTCTGGTGTAGGGCAGATGGGCGGTTATGTTCCATCGGTGCTTGCAAAGACAATAGAATCTATTAAAGAAACAACAGGCTTTGATATAACAGATGTTATGAAAGCTAATACAATACAGGCAAAGACAGACAGAAACATATCTGTTGATGGTGTAGACGGAGTTTCTAATATTACTATAAACAATGACAAATCAGAGTTGTCAAATTAATTTAAAATAGTATAATTGATTATCAAAAGAGGTGGACGTAAAAGGTGCACCTCTTTTGTATTTGTATAACATATAAAGCATTGAAAGGATAATCTATGAGAAAGAAATATATTTTATTTGATTTGGACGGAACACTTACAGATTCAAGTGAGGGAATAACAAAGAGTGTGCAGTATGCACTTGATAAGCTTGGGATAACAGAGAATGACGAGGCAGTGCTTAAAAGATATATAGGACCTCCGCTTGATGAAAGCTTTGCTAAATTTCACGGCTTAAGCAGAGAAGATGCGTTGAAGGCGGTCAATTATTACAGGGAAAGATATAAAGATACAGGAATATATGAGAACAGATTATTTGATGGAATAAAAGAACTGTTAAGCAATTTAAAGAAAGAAGGTTACATAACAGCACTTGCAACATGTAAGCCTGAAATATATGTTCCTACGATACTTAAGTATTTTGATATAGAGCAATATTTTGATATAGCTGTAGGAAGTGAATTAGAGGGCGGTGCAAGAAGACATAAGGATGATGTGATTAATGAGGTGTTTAACCAGATTATAAAGCTAAATAAAGCTGATAATGCGCATATTACTAATGCTTCGGATACAACAAATGTATCAGATACAGCAGATATTTTAAATAATATCAAGGCTGATTCAATTATGATTGGTGACAGAAAAGATGATATTCTTGGAGCTAAGAATTGCGGAATAGAGTCTATAGGTGTCAGATATGGATTTGCTGAAGAAAATGAGCTTGAGAATGCAGGAGCAGATTACATAGTTGAGAATGTGCAGGATATTATTACTACACTTGATGAAATGTAAATGATATATATAAATATATAAGTATATATAAAGGTAAGGCAATGAAGATGGAAGAACTTGTAAAGAACAGATTATCAGATAATAGTGATATAAGGGTAGGAATAGATGTAGGTTCAACAACAGTTAAGCTTGTAATAACAGATATTAATACCAATGATGTTGTGTATTCCAAATATGTAAGACATAACGCAAGGCAGATTGACACAGCAAGAACTCTTCTTAGTGAGGTAAAGGAGCTCCTTAGTGGGAAAAACTTTAAGGCAGCAGTATGCGGTTCAGGTGGAAAGCCGGTGAGCAGGGCATTGGGAATACATTATATTCAGGAAGTTGTTGCTAATGCGGCGGCAGTACAAAGACTGTATCCGGATATACGAACAGCGATTGAACTTGGTGGACAGGATGCTAAGGTAATCTTCTTTTATTTTGATGATAATACAGGCAGGCTTATGACATCTGATATGCGTATGAATGGAAGCTGTGCAGGCGGAACGGGTGCATTTATAGACGAGATAGCAACACTGCTTGGCGTTAAGACAGAAGAATTTGAGAGCCTTGCGGCAAAAGGTACAACTGTATATGACATATCAGGAAGATGTGGTGTATTTGCAAAGACAGATATACAGCCATTATTAATACAGGGAGCTGACAGGGCTGATATTGCTTTGTCAACATTTCACGCCATAGCCAAGCAGACAATAGGTGGATTGTCACAGGGACTTGAGTTAAAAGCACCTATAATATTCGAGGGAGGACCTCTTACATTTAATTCTACACTTATAAGGGTATTTGCAGAAAGGCTTGGACTATCAGATAAGGATTATATAGTTCCACAACATGCAGAAACAATAGTTGCATATGGAACAGCAGTTGCGATAGATAATTTATTTGATGATGATACATATGTCACTATTGACGAGCTTATTAATAGAATTGATACTTTTGACAGGTCTTTAATAAAAGAGCATAAAGCAGTCAGCAAGCCATTCTTTGCAGATGAGGCAGATTATAAAGAGTTTACCCAAAGACACGATAAAGAGCTTTATAAGCTGAGTGAGCCACACATTAAGAATGGTGTACTAAATGTATATCTTGGAATTGACTCAGGCAGTACAACATCTAAATTCGTGCTTATAGATGAAGAAGAAAAAGTTATAGATACATTTTACGCTAATAACCACGGTGACCCTATAAAAGTGGTTAAAGAGGGTATAACAAAGATATATGATAAATATGCTGATAAAGGAATTGAGCTTGTGTGCAGGGGAATGGGAACAACAGGTTATGGAGAACATCTTCTTGCCAAGGCATTCAGGGCTGATTACCATACAGTAGAAACTGTCGCACACACGACAGGCTGTCAGAAGTTCTATCCTGATACAACATTTGTGCTGGATATTGGTGGTCAGGATATGAAAGCAATATGGCTTAATGACGGCGTAATAACTAATATTATGCTCAATGAGGCCTGTTCATCAGGCTGTGGGTCATTCCTTGAGAACTTTGCCTCCAATCTAAACATAGATGTTAAGGATATTGCTAAAAGGGCATTCAGCTCAGTTAGTCCAGCACATTTAGGAAGCAGATGCACAGTATTTATGAACAGTACAATAATTAATGAACAGAGAGATGGCAAGAACCCTGATGATATTATGGCAGGTCTGTGCCGTTCGATTATTGAAAATGTGTTCACTAAGGTTGTGCGAGTTGCCAATACAAAAGAGCTTGGTGAAAAAGTAGTAGTTCAGGGGGGAACTTTTAGAAACAGGGCTGTTCTTCGTGCCATAGAAGAATATCTTGATATGAATGTTACTCTCGCACCATTCCCAGGTGAGATGGGAGCACTTGGTGCGGCACTTGCAGCCAAGAAACATATAAAAGAAGAAGGCTATGCGAATGGTGAAAGCTCATCATTTATAGGCTTTGAGGCTGTGAAGAAATTTGAATACACAACACAATCGGGAGTGCGTTGTGAGCATTGCGGCAATCACTGCTTAAGAAATGTTCTTACATTCCCTGACGGCGGCAGATGGGTTACAGGCAATAGGTGTGAAAATGGACTTATACTTGATGAAACAGCGGCGGTACTTGAGGATACTAAAGAAAACAGCAAAGAGAACGCCGTGCTCGATGTGTTTGCAATGCGTGAGAAAATGCTATTTAAGGCGTATGATTACAAAGAAGTTTCAAAGCACAAGGATATAACAATCGGAATACCAAGAGTGCTTGAATTCTTTGACAGTATGCCGTTCTGGACAACATTTTTTAAGGCATTGGGTTATAATGTCAAGCTTTCTCATAAAAGCAACAGGAAAATGTATGAGAAAGGGCTTAAATATGTAGCTTCAGATACAATATGTTTTCCGGCAAAGCTTGTCCACGGACATATAGAGGATCTTGCCAGCCAGAATGTTGATAGAATATTTATGCCATATGTTATGCATATGCCACCAGAAGGAACTGATAAGCTGAGTCCTTATGTGTGTTCTGTTGTTATGGGATATCCTATGGTTGTAAGAAACTCACAGAACCCAGAGAAACAGTACGGGGTTAAGTTTGATACACCTATATTCCACTGGTTCTCAAAGAAAGACAGAAGACACCAGATAATAGAATATGCTGTCAATGAACTTTCAGTATCAAAGAGTGAGGCAGAGGAAGCTTATAGACAGGCAGCAGATGCAAGAAATGGATTTAAGGGTGAACTTATAAGACTTAGCAATATGGCTATTGATAATGCTAAGAAGAATAATACATTTGCTGTTGTGCTTGCAGGAAGACCATATCATACAGACCCATTTGTAAGCAAGAATATATCGAAAATGCTTGCAAAGAAAGGAATTGCTGTTATTCCTGTTGATGGTCTTGACAAGCTTAATGAGCAGGTGCTTTCTAATACAAGGGCAGAGATAACCAATAATTTCCATACAAGAATGTTGTCAGCGGCGATGATAGCAGCTAAGACACCAGAGCTTGAATATGTGCAGATTGTAAGTTTTGGCTGTGGACATGATGCAATACTTTCAGATGAGATTATAAGAATAATGAATGAGAGCGGACATAAGCCGCCCCTTATTCTAAAAGTTGATGAAAGTGATGCGACAGGAGCACTTGGAATAAGAATACAGTCGTTTATAAAGTCTGTACAGATAAGACGTGGGATTAAAGATGAAGAATTCATAAAGAAGCATATGTATGAGGAGCTTAAAGAGCCAAGTCCTGCCAAGTTCTATAGGAAAGATAAGAAGATAAGAACTATTCTTGTGCCTAATATATCAGTTGAGGTTTCTAAAATTCTTGAGGGTATATTGGAAAAAGAGAATTTCAAAGTTAAGAGAATACCAATAGGTTCAACAGAGCAGATTAAGCTTGGAAAGAAATATGTACATAATGATATATGTTTCCCAGCCCAGATGGTTATAGGAGAGCTTATAGGTGAATTAAAACGCGGCGGTTATAATCAGGACGAGGTTGCCGTTGGAATGGTTAAATTCCAGTGTGATTGTCGTATGTCACATTACGCAGGACTTCTTAGAAAAGGACTTGATTCGGCAGGCTTTAGTAATGTGCCAATTCTTACAACTGATGTTAATGATACTAAAAGAAATCACCCAGGTGTATTCTTACTTGGAGTTAGTGCGGTATTAGAGGCTGTATGGTCATTTATGATGCTTGATATGCTTACTGATGTATGCAGAAAGACACGTCCTTATGAGATTAATAAAGGCGAAACAGACAGGGTATACCAGCAGTGTGTTGATAATCTTGCCAAGGCTATTAAATCTGGAATTGGAAGTGCAAGAAAAGCATTTGAACAGGGAATGAAGGATATGGCGGCGATACATTATGACAGAAGCCATTTAAAGCCTAAAGTATTCATAACAGGAGAACTGCTTGTTACATATCATTCAGGCTCTAACTTTAATATTGAAAGATATATGGAAGAAAATGGAATGGAAACTATATTCCCAAGAATAACAGACCAGCTAAGAAAAGATTTTCTTGCATCTATGGCTGAGATAAAGGATTATAATGCAAATATATTCCCATATCCATTTGCTGTTGACTGGCTGTTTGACCACGTCCAGAAGTCGTTGGAGAAGACGGCTGTTCTTCATCCTTTGTACAAAAAGGCATTAAGACCAAGGGATATGTATCAGGGAGTTAAAAATATAATTCCTGAAACCCTAAGCTGTGGTGAGGGCTGGCTTATGGCAGCAGAGATTGTACATTATGCTAAGGAAGGCGTAAAGTCATTTATTATATTACAGCCTTTTGGCTGTCTGCCTAATCATATATGCGGAAGAGGGGTAATAAAGAGAATAAAAGAAGACTACCCAAATGTTACAATTCTGCCTCTTGATCTTGACCCTGATACAAGCTATGCTAACGTTGAAAACAGAATGCAGATGATGATTATGAATAGCTGATGTTGAGATACACAAACGATGATTTGTCAATGTTATTCAAAAAGAAATATAAAAAATAAATGAAATTTGTTAATAAATACTAAAATGTGCCAGGCTTTTTTGGCACATTTTTTTTATTTTCAAAGTTGAAATTTTTATTAATTATACTATAATAAAGCTAACGGAACAGTACTGTGATAAGTTAAATATTTTATTCTAAAGTAAAGGAGGACAAGGTTATGATTAGTTTTTTCATTTGCTTGTTTCTTTTAATTGGCGGTTACTTTGTGTATGGTAAAGTTGTAGAGAATACATTTGCACCAGACGACAGAGAAACTCCAGCAGTTAAGATTAATGATGGCGTTGACTATGTAGTAATGCCACAATGGAAACTGTTTTTAGTACAGCTTTTGAATATTGCAGGTTTAGGACCAATATTCGGAGCTATGCAGGGTGCTTTATGGGGCCCGGTTGTATTCTTATGGATTACATTTGGTACTATCTTCGCTGGTGGTGTACACGATTATTTCTCAGGTATGTTATCAGAACGTAATGATGGTGCATCAATCTCAGAGGTATGTGGTATATACCTTGGCGGATTTATGAAGAATGTAATGAGAGTATTCAGTGTTGTACTTCTTGTTATGGTTGGTACAGTATTCGCAGTAGGTCCTGCTGGACTTATTGTAACTCTTTTCAAGAATGGTAACGTATCAGGAATTGTTACCAGTACAGAATTCTGGTTATGGATAATTCTTGCATACTATTTCATTGCAACATTTATTTCAATTGATAAGATTATCGGACGTATTTATCCATTATTTGGTATATGTCTTATCATTATGGCACTTGGTGTTGCACTTGGTATATTTACTCACTCACAGTACCAGATACCAGAGATATGGTCACACTTCACTAATATGCATCCTAAGGCAACTCCAATATGGAGTGTAATGTTCATAACAGTTGCCTGTGGTGCTATATCAGGTTTCCACGCAACACAGTCACCTCTTATGGCTCGTTGTATGAAGTCAGAGAAGCAGGGACATTTCGTATTCTATGGTGCAATGGTTGCCGAAGGTATTATCGCTTTAATATGGGCAGCAGCAGGCTGTTCAATCTATGAAGTAACAGATGGTTTAAGCACAGGCTTAAGTGCAATACTTGCCAATGGACAGTCAGCAGCTATATATGATGTATGCTCAAAGACAATGGGTGGTGTTGGTGTTGCACTTGCTATGATAGGTGTTATTGTATGCCCTATCACATCTGGTGATACAGCTTTCAGAAGTGCAAGACTTGTACTTGCAGACTGGTTCAAGATTGATCAGGGTAAGTACTCTAAGAGACTTATGCTTTGTGTTCCATTACTTGCAGTTGGTGCATTTGTTGGACACCTTGATTACACAATTATATGGAGATACTTCAGTTGGACTAACCAGACACTTGCTATGATAGTTCTCTGGACAGCTAGTATGTTCTTATTCAAGGAAAAGAAGAATTACTGGATTACAGCAGTTCCTGCAACATTTATGAGTGCTGTTTCAATGACATATTTCTTCTATGCAAAAGAGTGTCTTAACCTTGGTACAAAGGTAGCTTACCCAGCCGGTATTATAATTGCCGCAGTATTCTTTGGAATATTTATGTATGCAACAAGAAAGCATACAAAGGAAGCTGCTTAATACATAACAGTAGTAATAGAATATAATGATAAGCAGCCATATGAAGCAGGTTAGCTTATTAGAATAAAAGGAGGGAAGTCCTCAGGATATATTCCCTCCTTTTATATATTATGATATGAGTGCAGAAGATGAAGTGAATTATTATTAAATATGAATTGTATTATAATGTATTTGTATCATAATTATAATGATATTGTTGAAAAGGAGTTGATTGCTATGCTTTTTAAGCCGCATTGTTTATCCAGAACAACACTTAGCAAGGAAGAGCTTGTAAAAGACAGAAAGAATTGCAGAAAGTTTGGTCCCTGTGGTGTTGGCGAAAAGGCTATATATCTTAATAGCTTTTATTTTGACAGGAGATATTATATTCCACTGTCCAATGTTAAAAGAATATTTAAGAGAGTTGCTATGAGTAAAGGAGGATTTACTGGCAAAGGATTATTTGCAACAATTCCTTATCTTGTTGTTGAGTATGATAACGGAGAAGAGAAGCAGTGTAATTTCAAGTTTGAAGAAAATGTAGATTCTCTTCTTGCATATATTAAACAGACACACCCGTATATAAGACTTCACAGTGAAGAAGCTGAGAAACGTCTTAAACAAAAAGAAAGACTTAAAGAACAGAAGAAAGCAGTAGCAATCAGTAAAGAAGCTAAGGCAAATGTAGCAGTGCTTAATAACTGTATGGAATATCTTAACCGTAATGAGGAGTTAAGCATACAGTTAAGTGCAGGAGCTAAGAGAAAGAGAGTATATGACAGAAGCAATCCTGCTTACAAATGGGTTGCACTCAGTATAACACTTCTTGGGGCAGCAGCTCTTATATATGGAATATTTGCTCTTATAACACACGCCGGTTTTGCTGTATATTTCTTATTATTTGGACTTGCGGCAATATTCCTTTTTTCAAGTGCCAATGTACTTCCAACAGCGAAGAATAATAAGAAATACATAGAGAGCAACCTTATGAGTGCGGTTGAGGATATGGAAGAATATATACACAATTATCCAGACTTCCCAATTCCAGCGTGGTATGCTCATCCAGTTGTTCTTAAGAGAATGATTGATATTATTGAGGAAGGCAGAGCAGTAAAAGCGGATGAAGCACTCGAAGTATTAAAGAGCGATTTAAAGGCACTTAATTCAAGCGTTGCAGTTGAACAGGAAGAATATGATGAGATAATGGCTATAAAGCCAATGTTCTTAGTAAGGGAGTATCAGTAACTGACCTTATAAATTAATATTAAATTGACACTTTTAATAATGCCTATAAAAGATTATTCTTTCATAATAACAATTAATACATACAAGATATGTATGTTTTAGCTGTTAATTATTACTAATGACTCGTATGCAGATTAATATATATTGCATACCAGATTGGAGGACTTTATGAAAGAAAAATCAAAAAGTATTATTCAGGCTGTTATCGGTGCAGTTATTATGATTATCGGTATTGTGCTTTGTGTTAATACATATGTTGTAAAGGGTAATAAAGCATATGCATTTTCATTACTCGTCACAATAATTGGTGCAGTAGTATTAATCTCGGGCTTATATAATACATTCTGCAAGTCAGAGAAAAAGCCGGTTGATGCCAAAGTTATAGCACAGGCAGCACTTTGTGCAGCATTATGTTATGTTGGTGCAACATTTATTAAGATTGATATTCCGGTAGGAACAGAGAGAACTATGTTTCATTTTGGTAATGTATTCTGCGTTCTTGCAGCATTACTTATAGGCGGTACATGGGGCGGTCTTGCAGGAGCTGTGGGTATGACAATAAGTGATCTTACAACAGCCTATGTTACAAGTGCACCTAAGACATTTATATTAAAATTATGCATTGGTCTTATTGTAGGATTTGTAGCACATAAGTTATTCAAGATATCAAAGGAGCATTCTGCTAAGTATATTACTGTAGCAACAATAGTTTCAAGCATATGTGGTATGGCTTTCAATATTGTGGCAGACCCGGTGGTTGGTTATTTCTACAAGACATATCTTCTTGGAGTACCTCAGGATTTAGCTAAGGCACTTGCAAAGATTGGTGCGATAACAACAACAGTTAATGCTATTATAGCAGTAATTGTAGCTTCAATACTTTATATTGCCTTAAGACCAGTTATGAAGAAGACAGATATGTTAAGAGATTTATAAAATGTTGACAACAGATAATAATTCTGTTATTCTTTCGTATGAATAATAAAAGACAGTTCGTTTGTACCATCCTGTCTTAAAATAAAACCAGGGCTTCAAAACTTAAAATCTGTATAATATGCAATGTATGATAATATGCGTTGTGATCAGATAGAACCATTAAAATGGCGTGTCAGTTGTGAGGTAACTGGCACGCCATTTTATTTAATAGGAAATTTTGATAGAAAATCTAAGGAGCAGATATGTACACATTAAAAACAGAACACAGCTTCGATGCCGCACATTTCTTATACGGCTATGAGGGCAAATGCAGTAACATACACGGACACCGCTGGAGAGTTGTAGCAGAGGTATCAAGTGATGAACTTGAAACAACAGGACAGAACAGAGGAATGTATGTTGACTTTGGAGATTTAAAGAAAGATTTAAAGGAAATCGTAGATTACTTAGACCATTGCCTTATTATAGAAACTGGCAGTTTAAAGGAAACAACACTGAAGGCTTTACAGGATGAGAATTTCAGGATAATACAGTTTGCTTTCAGACCAACAGCAGAGAATATGGCGAAATATTTTTATGATAAAATGATCGGCAGAGGATACAGGGTGAAACAGATAACTGTTTATGAGACACCAAATAATGCTGCCTCTTATACACAGGATTAGACGTATATACATAAATGCAAGGTACGCAGAAATAGGATTAGATTTATATACATAAATATAATGTATATAGAAATAGGATTAGATGTATATACATAAATATAATATACACAGAAATGAGGAATATATGAGCAAACAGATATTTAATGTTGTAGAACATTTTGCCAGTATTAACGGAGAAGGTGTAAGAGCAGGAGAACTTGCTGTATTTGTGAGGTTCAGAGGCTGCAATCTTGACTGCAGTTACTGTGATACCAGATGGGCAAATGATGTTAATGCTAAGGCAGCTAAGATGAGTGTGTCTGATATTGTTAAGGCAGTGGAAGATGTTAAGATTGACAATGTTACACTTACAGGTGGAGAACCGCTTATTCAGACAGGGATAGACAAGCTTATAGCACAGCTTCTGATTAGTGGCAGAAATGTTGAGATAGAAACCAATGGAAGCATTGATATTAATAAGGTAAGAGAAAATGTTAAGGATAACCTTACTACAGCTATGAATGGTCAGGTCATAAACGATATTTATGATAAGGTTAACGATGAAATGGAAAGATTATCAATGACAGCAGATTACAAGCTTGCTGGAAGCAATATGGAACAATATATGAAGCTTGATAATTTTAACAACCTTCAAAGTCAGGACACTGTTAAATTTGTTGTAAGCAGTGAAGAAGATTTAAAGAGAGCATTAGAAATAATAAGACAATATAATCTTACAGAAAAATGCTATGTATATTTTAGTCCTGTATTTGGAAAGATTGAACCTGTAACAATCGTGGATTTTATGAAGGATAATTTGATTAATGGGGCAAGAGTACAGCTCCAGCTCCACAAATTCATCTGGTCGCCAGATAAGAAAGGAGTATAAATTGAAACAAATAGATTCAGAAGCTATAAGATTTCATATAAGAGGAATTCTTGAGGCATTAGGAGATGATCCGGACAGAGAAGGACTGAAAGAAACACCTGACAGAGTTGCAAGAATGTATGAAGAAGTCTTTGAAGGAATGAAGTATTCTAATGATGAAATAGCGGATATGTTTGATAAGACATTTGCAGAAGATGTGGATGACGAGGGCACATCAAGATACGGTGATATGGTAGTTGTAAAAGATATAGATATATTCAGCTATTGCGAACATCATATTGCACTTATGTACGATATGAAAGTGACAGTAGCATATGTTCCTAAAGGCAGGGTTATAGGTCTTAGCAAGATAGCTAGAATAGCTGATATGGTAGGAAAGAGATTGCAGTTACAGGAACGTATAGGTTCAGACATAGCAGATGTAATATGCAAAGTAACAGGTTCAGAAGATGTTGCTGTATTCATAGAGGGCTGTCACAGCTGTATGACAGCAAGAGGAATAAAAAAGACCAACACAAAAACATATACACAGACATTAAGAGGGAGGTTTTATAATGAAAGCAATGGTTTTATGCAGTGGTGGCGTTGATAGTACAACGTGCCTTGGAATAGCAGTCGATAAGTATGGTGCAGAAAATGTTGTGGCACTGTCAATATATTATGGACAAAGGCACACAAAGGAAATTGAGTCAGCTGATAAGGTAACTGAATATTATGGTGTTGAGCATATATCATTGGATCTTGAAAAGATATTCCAGTATAGTGATTGTTCATTGCTTGCACATTCTGATAAAGAGATACCAGAGGAGTCTTATGCAGAACAGATTAAAAAGACTAACGGAAGTCCTGTGTCAACTTATGTTCCGTTTCGCAATGGCTTGTTCCTTTCAAGTGCGGCAAGCATAGCACTTTCTAAAGGGTGTGAGGTTATATATTATGGGGCACACAGTGATGACGCGGCAGGAAGTGCATATCCTGATTGTAGTGATGAATTTAACAAGGCAATGAATGAAGCGATATATCTTGGAAGTGGTAAGCAATTAAAGATAGAAGCTCCATTTATTAATAAGACAAAATCACAAGTTGTAAAAATCGGACTTGATTTAAAAGTCCCTTATGAATATACATGGAGCTGTTATGAAGGAGCAGATAAGCCTTGCGGCGTGTGTGGAACGTGTATAGACAGAGCTAAGGCATTTGAGGCTAATGGAGTAAAAGACCCTGCGTTATAAAAAACGCAGGGTTTATATATTTTTTATAAAATAATTAGCACTCACCTGTTGACAGTGCTAACAACAAGTGATATAACCTGTAATAGGAAATGAGAAAAGAGCATTTTAGAAGAAAAGTAATGAAAAATTGTTCAAAGAATTACAATTGGTCTTTAAAGTGTTATCTGATAATCTTTATTTCCAAGGGAACAATAATTGGGGTTAAGAAAGAGGTGAATTGTATGAACATTCAGAAGTTTACACAGAAATCAATCGAAGCGATTAATAACTGCGAGAAGATAGCTTATGATTATGGTAATCAGGAGATTGATCAGGAACATTTTCTTTATAGCCTTATGACTATTGAAGATAGTCTTATAGCTAACCTTATAGAGAAGATGAATATTGATAAAGACATTTTCTTAAAGAATATTGAACAACTTCTTAATCAGAAGAATAAGGTATCAGGTGATGTTAAGTTATATATAAGCAATGACCTTAATAAGGTACTTGTCAATGCAGAAGATGAAGCCAAGAGAATGGGCGACTCTTATGTGTCAGTTGAGCATTTGATGCTTGCACTTATAGCAGCACCTAACAGAGCAATAAAGCAGCTCTTTAAGACATATGGAATTAACAGGGAGAGCTTTCTTTCAGTACTTGCTACTGTAAGAGGCAACCAGACAGTTACATCAGACAATCCAGAGGCAACTTACGATACACTCAATAAGTACGCTACGGATCTGGTACAAAGAGCAGCCGACGGCAAGCTTGATCCAGTAATCGGACGAGATCAGGAAATAAGGAATGTAATAAGAATTCTTTCAAGAAAGACTAAGAACAATCCGGTTCTTATCGGTGAACCAGGTGTAGGTAAGACAGCAGTTGTTGAAGGACTTGCACAAAGAATTGTAAAAGGTGATGTGCCAGAGAGTCTTAAAGACAAGAAGTTATTTGCTCTTGATATGGGTGCACTTGTGGCTGGTGCTAAATACAGAGGTGAATTTGAGGAAAGATTAAAAGCTGTGCTTGATGAGGTTAAAAAGTCAGAAGGCCAGATTATATTATTTATCGATGAAATTCACACAATTGTAGGTGCTGGTAAGACAGAGGGTTCTATGGATGCTGGTAATATGCTTAAACCAATGCTCGCAAGAGGTGAGCTGCATTGTATAGGTGCGACAACACTTGATGAACACAGACAGTATATTGAAAAAGACCCAGCACTTGAACGCCGTTTCCAGCCTGTAATGGTTGATGAGCCAACAGTTGAAGATACAATATCTATATTAAGGGGGCTTAAGGACAGATACGAAGTATTCCACGGTGTTAAGATTAATGATGGTGCTTTGGTAAGTGCGGCTGTGTTATCAGACAGATATATAACAGACAGATTTCTTCCAGATAAGGCAATTGATCTTGTAGATGAAGCGTGTGCAATGATTAAGACAGAACTTGATTCAATGCCGGCAGAACTTGATGAAATGCAGCGTAAGATTATGCAGCTTGAAATTGAGGAGGCAGCCTTAAAGAAGGAAACTGATAATCTTAGTAAGGAAAGACTTGAAGCTTTAAGAAAAGAGTTATCAGAACTTAAGGAAGAATTTGGCATACAGAAGGCTAAATGGGATTCTGACAAGACAAAGGTTGATAATATCAGCAAGTTAAAAGAAGAACTTGAAAATGTTAATAACCAGATTGCACAGGCAAAGAGAGAATACAATCTTGAGAAAGCAGCAGAGCTTCAGTATGGCAGGCTGCCACAGATAGAAAAGCAGATTGAAGAAGCAGAAGCCAAGGCCAAGAAAGATGGAAGCGATGATTCTTTAGTACACGAGAATGTAACAGAAGAAGAAATAGCTAAGATTATATCAAGATGGACAGGTATTCCAGTGGCCAAGTTAAGTGAGTCAGAAAGGCAGAAGACACTTAATCTTGATGAAACTCTTCATAAGAGAGTTGTTGGACAGGACGAGGCTGTAACCAAGGTTACAGAAGCTATTATCAGGTCTAAAGCTGGTATTAAAGATCCAAGCAAGCCAATTGGCTCATTCTTATTCTTAGGACCAACTGGTGTAGGTAAGACAGAGCTTGCAAAGACACTTGCAGAGAGTCTGTTTGATGATGAGAATAATATAATAAGGCTTGATATGTCGGAGTATATGGAGAAATATTCAGTATCCAGACTTATCGGAGCTCCTCCAGGATATGTAGGATATGATGAAGGTGGACAGCTTACAGAGGCAGTCCGCAGGAAACCATATTCAGTAGTATTGTTTGATGAGGTTGAAAAAGCCCACCCTGATGTATTTAATGTGCTTCTTCAGGTTCTCGATGATGGACGTATAACAGATTCACAAGGTAGGACAGTAGATTTTAAGAATACGATCATAATTCTTACAAGTAATATCGGTTCAACCTACCTTCTTGATGGAATTGATGAGAATGGTAATATTAAAGAGGGGGTTGAGGAACTTGTTATGGGAGATCTGCGTAACAGCTTCAGACCAGAATTCCTGAACCGTCTTGATGAGATTATTATGTTCAAACCTCTTAATAAGGATAATATAGGAAGTATTATTAACCTTCTTATTAATGATGTCAACAGAAGACTCGAAGATAAGGAACTTAAGGTTGTATTATCTGATACAGCTAAAGATTATATCGTTGACCATGGTTTTGACCCAATGTATGGTGCAAGACCTCTTAAGAGATATGTCCAGAAGAGCGTTGAGACACTTGCCGCTAAGCTTATACTTGCCGGCGATGTATCGACAGGGGACAAGATTCTTATAGATTGTGAAAATGGTACTTTAGTTGCTAAAGATATGAAATCATAATTTACTTCATTAGGTAACTTAAAGCGGTATATTTAATATATATACTTAAAGAAAGCTATATGTAAGGTTGTAATAAATGTTTTGAATAAATCGGACATTTGTTATAGCCTTCATATAGCTTTTTTAATAATTATACAAATTGGTTAGTCTTAGGATTGTATACATAATTGATAGCGGTGAGTTTGTCTGTGATACTGCTCTCGTCAACCATATAAGTCTTACATAATTCTGTGAGTGAGCTGTAATTATCCCTTAACTGCATGTTAACAAAGCTAAGAAGCATAACCGGGTCTTTAGGTAAATTATTCATAAAATCCTCATTTCTATACATTTTATATGTCTATATTGGTAACAAGAATTATAATACGACGCTCTAAAGGCATATGCAAATTGTAATTGAAATGTATGTTAATAAATACACAATTAGTTTACAAGTAATAAAAAACGTGCTATTATTCATATAAATAGAGTGCAAAATTACTAATATAATATTAGCGGATTTAATACAATATTTATATCAGGATTGTATGGTTTATATGCTGTATGGTCTTAGGTTGTATAAAGAGGTGGATTTCTATAGGGTGCAGTGGTTTTATAGGAATTTACGGATGGGGGACATATGTTAATATCAGAGGATATTTATAATAACAAATCATCAATGATGTATTGTATGGCATCATTTAATTCTTCATATCTTGTGCTTTTTGCAGATGACTATTTTTATAATTATGCAGGAAAGCTTGTTAATATTATTATCACAGAGATGATACATCCTGATTATGTGGGTGAATTTAAAAATGTATGTGAGAGTCTGAAAGAATCAGGTCAGTCCCAGAGAATTATAACGTGTATAAAAGGTGGTGACGGACAGTATTTTCTTGTTCATATGAGCCTTGCCAATCATGGGAATATCATTAATGAAGAGGCGGTTATAGATATGAATGTAGTTAACATTTTTATGATGGAGAAGAAATATACAAGGCTTCATAATGATGTGAACAAATACAGGACATATTTGTCAATGTATAATGATTATATGTTTGATTATGATACCGTAACAGATATGTTTTCCCTATATATATACAGAAGCTTCAAGGCAACGATAATATGCAAGATGACACTGGATAAATTCGAAAAGGTGTATATGGAATATCTAAATAATGCAAGACAAAAGCAGGATTTTACAGATTTTGTTAATAAAGTCCGTAATGCTAATGAGGGGTTTAATGGTGAGATTACAGGACCGCTTATTACAGATATGTCCAAGCTTGTTGTATATAACATTGATTGTAAGCTTACATATAAGAATAACAGAGACAGGGTTGTAATTGGGATTATCAAGTCAATTGATAAGCAGAATGAGGTCAGTTATTATGCCACACAGGAGGGGAAGGATTTCTTTACAGGGCTTCTTAATAAAAGAGCCTGCAAGGAATATGTGCAGGACTCAATTGCAACTAATAAAGATATACATTATATGGCTATGATAGATATAGATAATTTTAAAAATGTCAACGATACATATGGGCATCTGTATGGGGATAAAGTTATATTAAAAGTTGCCGCTATTATTAACAGCGCACTTAATGGAAGAGGTATTGTTGGAAGATTTGGAGGAGATGAGTTCTTTATATTTACGAATTGGATAACTAAGGAAAGCCAGCTGCGTTCTATACTTACATTTATCAAGCAGAAAGTAAGGGCGGAGTTAGGGCAGGGAGAGAACAGCTGTGATGTTACTCTTTCTATGGGTGTGTGTAAATATCCAGACAATGGAAGTGATTATGACTCATTATTTAATAAGGCTGATAAATGCCTTTATATTGCCAAGAATAAAGGAAAGAACAGATATATTATATATGATGCACAGAAACACGGCGATTTTCTTGATGATATGGGAAGAAAAGGATTTTCTATGGCACCTATTAAAAAAGGTGAAACACTGGCACAGGAAGTTGCTGATATGTCTATTAATCTTATAAAGAATGGAAGCAGTGTACTTGATAATGTATTACAGAGAGCCTGTAAAGCATTTGAGATTGATGGCATAAGGATATATAATGGAACAACTGGCAGGCTTATTGAATATTATGGTAATTATGTGAAGCTTCCAGACATTAATGATATAGTTAATACTAAAGAATTCTTAGGAATGTTTGATAAGAACCACTATATGACAATTGTGTACACATCGAATATAGAGTCATTTAACAAGAAGCTGTATGATGAAACAATTCAAAGTAATATCGGTGGAATGATATATAGTTACTTTACCAATCAGGCAGGAGATAATATAATTGCATCGTATGATACATTCAATAAAGGTTTTCGATGGAATGAATCAGACAAGAACTATATAATGACACTTACTAAGGTTATTGCAAGTGTGTTGTAATGTAAGAATGGAGGATTAATATGTCAGTACAGGATTATATGAGTGCTCTTAAGCTTGGAAAAAGAGAATATAATGCGTGTGTCAATAAGGGTAAATATCCATATCTTCCAGTTATGGAAAGTATGATGGATGAAGAACAGATAGATTCAGAAGTAAGTCTTGGAATAGACCAGATACCTTTAAGGCTTGTTGTTGGTACATGTACAGCAGGCAGAACTAATGCATTTGCAGATAACTGGATGCCTATTCTTGAATGGGGAAGTGAGTTCTCAGCTAAATGGGCATCACTTAGTGACAGTCAGGTTAATGAGGGAATAAGAGACCCTATTAAAGTATATGAATATATGAATAAATTCTACGTTCTTGAGGGTAACAAGAGAGTTAGTGTTCTTAAATATTTTAATGCGGTGACGGTAAATGCACAGGTTATCCGTAAAGTGCCTAGGAAGTCTGACAATCCTGATGTTAAGATATATTATGAATTTATGGATTTTTATAAATCTACCAAGATTAATGATATCTATTTCAGCAAAGAGGGCAGCTTCATAACATTTATGGAGCTTGTTGGAATTACTCCGGGACAGCCAATGGATGAAGATGACAAGAGGGATTTGGTATCAAGTTATCTTAACTTTAGAACAGCTTATGAATCAAGAGGCGGTGACAGATTTGATTATCCAGTTGGAGATGCTTTTTTAAGATTTATTCATATTCACGGATATGATACAGTACGCCATATGACACCGGAGCAGATGGATAAAAATGTAGCTAAGACCTGGGCTGAATTTGAATTATTATCAGATAACAGCGAAGTAGATTTAAGAATGGATCCGGTTACAACACAGCCAGCCAAGAAGAATATATTAAGTTATCTTCTCCCAAGGTCAGGAGGAGAGGCTAATAAAAGGCTTAAGGTTGGATTTATATACGAGAATACACCACAGACATCTGAGTGGTGTTATGCCCACGAATTGGGAAGACAGTATATTGATGAAACCTTTGGAAGCCAGATAGAAACAGTCAGTATTACTAATGTAAGACCAAAGGAAGATGATTATAATGCCATCCAGAGGCTTATTGATGATAATACGGATCTTATATTTGTAACATCGCCATCTATGATGTATGCAAGTCTTAAACAGGCAATAGCACATCCAAAGGCTAAGATACTTAACTGTTCGCTTAATATATCGCATAAGTATATAAGAACTTATTATGCAAGAATGTATGAGGCTAAGTATCTGACGGGGGTTATAGCTGGGGTTATGGCAAAGAGTGACAAGATTGGTTATGTTGCAAGCTGTCCGTTGTATGGTGTTATGGCTAATGTTAATGCTTTTGCTATGGGGGCAAGGGCGGTAAATCCTGATGTTAAGGTATATGTTGAATGGAGTGGCATTAAAGACAATGACATAGAAGCAAGATTTGCAGAACAGGGTATTAACTGTATTTCAGATCAGGATATGATAACACCTAAGAAGACATCAAGAAAGTTCGGTCTTTATGTAACGGACTCAGGTATGGTAAAGCATCTGGCAATGCCTGTATGGCACTGGGGTGTGTTCTACGAGAAGCTTATACAGAGCATATTAAGTGGTTCGTGGAAGAAGGAAGAAGAAGGAGATAAGGTATCAGCACTTAATTACTGGTGGGGTATGTCTGCTGGTGCAATTGACATAATATATGGCGGTGCAGTTCCTGATGAAACGAAAAAGGTTACATCGCTTATAAGGGAAGCAATAGTAAAAGGTGAGTTCAAGCCATTTACGGGTGAATTAAAGGATCAGGATGGAAAGGTGCACAATAAGCCAGACGAAGAACTTGATCCTGATGAGATTATTGAAATGGATTGGCTTCTTGATAATGTTGTTGGCAGAGTACCAGAATATGAAGAACTTGATGATAATTCAAAAATGCTTGTTATCAATCAGGGAATTATAGATGTGAACGATTAGTGAGGAAAGTTAAAAGGTTATGAAGATACTAGTATTAGCTGATGTTGAGTCAAAGTACCTGTGGGATTATTTTGAAAAAGAGAAGCTTGAAGGAATAGACCTTATATTGTCTTGTGGAGATTTAAAAGCAGATTATCTGTCATTTCTTGCTTCATTTTCTAAAGTGCCTATATTATATGTGCGAGGCAATCACGATGATGGCTATGCAGATAAAGAGCCAGAAGGCTGTATATGTATAGAAGATAAGATATATGTATACAATGGAATAAGAATTATGGGACTTGGCGGTTCAATCAGATACAAGAAGGGTATTAACCAGTATACACAGAATCAGATGAAGAAAAGGGCTGCTATGATGTGGCCTAAGATAAAGGTAAAGAAAGGCATTGATATACTGCTTACACATTCTCCGGCGGCAGGGCTTGGTGATGGTGAGGATAATCCACATAAGGGGTTTGAAGCATTTGTTGATATACTTGACAAATACAGTCCCAAATATTTCATACACGGGCATGTACATTTGAATTATTCAAGGGAATTCCAAAGAGAGGAGCAGTATAATAACACAACTATAATTAACGGATATGACAGGTATATATTTGAATATTGATTTTTATACAATTTATCATTAAAAAGCCCTTGCAATATAATTACAGTTATGATAGTATTGTCAAAGCAATGAAAAACAAATGTACGTCACAGAAAGACAAAACGCGCAAATTGTTTTCAGGCAATTAGAATAACAATAATTGGAGGACTATAATGAGCGAGAAGTTAAGAGTTGGTATCCTTGGTGGTACAGGCATGGTAGGTCAGAGATTTATAACATTACTTGAAAATCATCCTTGGTTTGATGTAGTGTTAGTTGCAGCAAGTGGACGTTCAGCAGGAAAGCTTTACGAAGATGCTGTTGAGGGACGCTGGAAGATGCAGACAGCAATGCCAGAATTCGTTAAGAAGATGCCTGTATATGATATGGATAAAGACTTTGATGAGATAGTATCTAAGGTTGATTTCGTATTCTGTGCAGTTAATATGCCAAAAGCAGAGATTAAGGCATTAGAAGAAAGATATGCAAAGGCAGAAGTTCCGGTTGTATCTAACAATAGTGCTAATCGTTGGACACCAGATGTTCCTATGATTCTTCCAGAGGTTAACCCAGAACATACTAAGGTTATAGAGGCACAGAAGAAGAGACTTGGAACTACAAGAGGATTTATAGCTGTAAAGCCTAACTGCTCAATCCAGAGTTATGCACCAGCATTAGCAGCTCTTAAGGAATTCGAGCCAAAGCTTGTTGTAGCTACTACATATCAGGCTATTTCTGGAGCTGGTAAGACATTTGAACAGTGGCCAGAGATGGTTGAAAATATAATTCCATATATCGGTGGAGAAGAAGAAAAGTCAGAAAAAGAACCTCTTAGAATTCTTGGTACAGTTGAGAATGGTGAAATCGTTCCTGCTGCTGAGCCAGTTATTACTTGCCAGTGCTTAAGAGTTCCAGTTCTTGATGGACATACAGCGGCAGTATTTGTTAACTTTGGTAAGAAGCCTACTAAGGAACAGATTATCGAAAAATGGAGAAACTTCAAGGGAGCACCACAGGAGCTTGATCTTCCATCAGCACCAAAGCAGTTTATCCAGTATCTTGAAGAAGATGACCGTCCACAGGTTAAGCTTGATGTTAATTATGAGCATGGAATGGGAATTTCACTTGGCAGATTAAGAGAAGACAGTGTATTTGATTACAAGTTTGTAGGTCTTTCACATAATACATTAAGAGGAGCAGCAGGTGGAGCTGTATTATGTGCAGAACTTCTTAAGGCTCAGGGTTACATTACAGCTAAATAAGATATCAGAATAATTAGTATATAATAGCTATAATATTGACAGGCGGTTTAGTGTGAGCCATCAATTAATAGTTATTAAGATTAATAAATATATAAGGAAGATGAAAAGGCGTTGAGCCTAATTATCTTCCTTATTTATTTGGAAAATTATACGGAATTTGCAAAAACTTACAATATATCTTATAATATTACAAATATATGGAAGCGTGGAGATGTATGGAATATGAAGAATAATTATTTTTACGCAATGCTGTCAAGAATGAAATATATCAACAGATGGGGGCTTATGAGAAATACACGCAATGAGAACTTGTCCGAGCATAGTCTTGAAGTTGCGTTTATTGCACATGCACTTGGTGTTATTAATAATGAAGTGTTCGGCGGGGATATTAATGCAGAACGTCTTGCGGTACTTGGAATGTATCATGACGTGACAGAGATAATTACAGGGGATATGCCAACGCCTGTTAAGTATTACAGTCCATATATAAGAAATGCGTATAAAGAAGTCGAGCAGGTGGCTAATGAGCAGATGTTATCAGGACTTCCAGAAGTTCTAAGGGCAAGATATGAAGGGCTTCTTTTAGAAACAGAAAATGAAGCAGGATTATGGGAGTATGTTAAAGCAGCTGACAGAATTTCAGCTTATATAAAGTGTATAGAGGAAAAGAAAATGGGGAATTGCGATTTTCTTGAGGCAGAAAAGACAATATATAATTCTATTAGGGATATGAAGATAAAAGAAGCTGATTATTATATGAAAGAATATATACCAGCATTTTTTAAGACTTTAGATGAGTCAAAATAGCTATGGTTTATAAATGATAGCGTTAATATCAAAAATCTATCTGTCAGATAGTGAAAAATAGTATAAAGAATGGAGTGATGATATGGGAAAATCCGTATATATAGCGGAAAAACCGAGTGTTGCGCAGGAATTTGCCAAGGCACTGCATACGGATTTTAAAAGAAAAGATGGTTATCTTGAGGCGGATAATCATATAGTTACATGGTGTGTTGGACATCTTGTTACAATGAGTTATCCGGATGCCTATGATGAGAAATTGAAAAGGTGGAGTTTTGATACACTTCCATTTATTCCACAGACTTTTAAATATGAAGTTATTCCAGCTGTTCAGAAGCAGTTTGATATAGTAAAAGGCATTTTAAACAGAGCTGATGTAGATACAATATATGTATGTACCGATTCGGGACGTGAGGGAGAATATATATACAGGCTTGTAAGGCAGGAAGCCAAGGTAAAGGACAAGCAGGAAAGGCGGGTATGGATTGATTCCCAGACAGAAGAAGAGATTCTTAAAGGTATTAATACCGCTAAAGATATATCAGAATATGATAATCTAAGTGATGCTGCATACTTAAGAGCAAAAGAAGATTATCTTATGGGTATCAATTTTTCGAGGGTTCTTACATTAAAATATGGAAGAAATATTGCCAATTATCTTCATCTTGACAGGGCAGTTGTGTCTGTTGGGCGTGTTATGACCTGTGTTCTGGGAATGGTTGTAAGAAGGGAAAGAGAGATAAGAAGCTTTGTCAAGACACCGTTCTACAGGGTTATAGGAACAGCGGATATTAATGAGCATACATTTGATGCTGAGTGGAGAGTGTGTGAGGCAAGCAGATATTATAATACACCATATCTATATAAGGATAATGGGTTTAAGGATAAGGATAAAGCAAGGGAGCTTGTGGATATTTTATCAGAACCACTCCCTGCAGAGGGCGTTGTAAAGGAAGCTTCAAGGAAAAAGGAAACAAAAAATCCTCCGTTATTGTATAATCTTGCAGAAATACAGAACGAATGTAGTAAATTATTCAAGATAAGTCCTGATCAGACACTTAATATAATTCAGGAGTTATATGAAAAAAAGCTTGTTACATATCCAAGAACAGATGCGAGAGTGCTATCAACTGCTGTCTGTAAGGAAATATACAAGAATATAGGAGGCCTAAGAAATTATGCACCAGCCAGAGAGTATGCACAGCAGATATTAGATAGTAATATGTACAAAGGAATTGAGAAGACGAGATATTGCAATGATAAAGCAATAACTGACCATTATGCCATTATTCCTACAGGACAGGGATTTGGAAGTTTATCATCGTTATCATCAACTGCACAGAAGACATATGAGATAATTGTCAGAAGATTTCTGAGCATATTCTATCCAGCGGCTATATACCAGAAGGTGAGCATTACCTCAGTTGTAAAAGATGAACAGTTTTATGCTACATTTAAAGTGCTTGTAGATGAGGGCTACCTTAAGGTTGCGAAGAATTCATTCGGAAGGAATAAGATGGCAGATACAGATAAAAATCAAGATGACCAGGAAAATGCGGATACATCACTGATAGAAAGTCTTAAAAGCTTAAAAAAGGGTTCACCGATATCATTTAAGGAATTTAATATAAAGGAAGGTGAAACATCGCCGCCAAAGCGTTACAATTCGGGTTCAATTATTCTTGCTATGGAAAATGCAGGGCAGTTAATAGAAGATGAAGAATTAAGGGCACAGATAAAGGGAAGCGGAATAGGTACGAGTGCGACAAGAGCGGAGATACTTAAAAAGCTTAACGCCAACCAATATATTTTCACTAATACCAAGACCCAGATAATAACACCTACCCTGCTTGGTGAAATAATATACGATGTTGTCGATAATTCTATTAAGCAGTTGTTAAATCCTGAACTTACAGCAAGCTGGGAAAAGGGGCTTACATATGTTGCTGAGGGAAGCATAACTGCCGACGAATATATGCAGAAGCTGTCAGGCTTTGTTGGAAGAAGAACATTAGCGGTTAAAGACCTGCGTAATCAGGCACAGCTTGTTACATTATTTAATGAAACTGCAATTAATTATAAATAAGGAGGAAAGTTATGAACGAACAGATTACAATCAAAGAGTTATTTAGTCTTGATAAGACTATAGCCACAGGAATATTCGAAGGTGCTGTGTATCCCTGGGAGGTATTATCAAAGATTGGTGATTATATTGTTGAACTTGGTAATTCACTTCCGCAAAAGGAATATTACAAGAGAGGTGATAACATATGGATACATAAGGAAGCAACAGTATTTGACTCGGCTTATATAGCAGGTCCTGCTATTATATGCAAAGGTGCAGAAGTAAGGCATTGTGCATTTATAAGAGGAAAGGCTGTTGTTGGAGAAAATGCAGTTGTTGGTAATTCAACAGAGTTAAAAAATGTCATATTATTCGATAATGTGCAGGTTCCTCATTATAATTATGTGGGAGATTCAATATTGGGCTATAAGGCACATATGGGTGCAGGTTCAATTACATCTAATGTAAAGTCTGACAAGAAGCTTATTACAATAAAAGGACCAGACGGAAATATAGACACTGGAATTAAGAAAATAGGAGCATTTCTTGGTGATAACGTTGAGATTGGATGTGGTAGTGTGCTTAATCCAGGTACTATAATTGGAAGGAATAGTAATATATATCCGCTTTCAAGTGTCAGAGGTTGTATTAAATCGGGTTCAATCTATAAAAATAGGGCAGAAGTGGTTGAAAAATATTAAGAGTATATGTTATTATGTCAAAAGTATAAATGTGAACACAATGTGAACATTTATAAAATAATAAAAAAATAAGGTGAGGTAAAGATATGAAAGCTTTTAAGGGAATTGGTTTCCAATTGGTATTATCGTTTGCCGTTGCAGTATGCGTTGCAATAATTCTTGTATCGCTTGGTTCTATCAGGATAACTAAGACATCGATAAATGCAAATACAGAAGTGACAAGTGAGCAGACATTAGATAATGTTCAAGAGGGATTTACAACATATTTAAAGACTTTGTCACAGCCAGTCGACCTTCTTACACGTAAGAATGAGATTAAGCATTTGGAAGATCAGGGAAATCTTGATGATAATGTTAAGGCAATAAAAGATTCGTTAGTTGCATCTGTTAGGGTGACTAATGGAGCACAGCTAGCTTTCTTTACAACTAAGACAGGTTTAAGAGTTGATGGATGGGCAGAGATTAACCCAGAGACAGGTAAGGCATCTAATAAGGGAGGTCTTACAAGAGGCGTTAACGATACAAGCAAGAGCTGGTATCAGGCAGCTATAGGTTCTAAGGCAAGAAATACTATATATTCACAGTTCTCAGATCCATATGTTGATTCATCATCAGGAAAGACTATATTTACAGTTTCACAGGAGATTAAATATACAGATGGTTCTAACTATGGTGCCGTAGGTCTTAATATTGATTTCTCAGAAGTTGAGGATTATGTAAGAAATATAGGACTTCTTAATACAGGATATGTAATACTTGTTAATAAAGATGGAAAGATTCTTGTAGATAATGATAAGAATACTAATGTCCAGAATAATGTAACATCACTTGAGTGCTGGAATACAATTAAGAATCTTTCGGAAGACAAGTATGACACAACATTTTCTTTCGATGAAAAGATTAATGGTGAGTCAGTACATATTGTAACTTCAAAGGATGCTGTTACAGGCTGGACACTTATGGGATTTATCGGTGAATCAGAGACACAGGCAGTTGTTAATAAGATTGCACAGACAACAATTGAACTTGCTATTATTGCAATTATAATTGGTATTGTTATAGCTTTAATTATAACAAGAGCGGTTACTAAGGAACTTAAGACACTTAATAGTGCTATGGATATGATGGCTAATGGTAAGCTTACATATAGAATTAATGTAAAGAGCAAGAATGAGCTTGGTCAGGCAGAGGCTAACTACAATGTTATGGCAGACCAGATATCATCACTTATTAAGGGTGTTGAAGAAAAGTCTGGTGTACTTATAACTGCTTCACAGAAGATTTCAAATGTAAGTGAATCAACAACAGAGACAGTGAATCAGGTATCAGAGGCTATCCAGAGCGTATCAATCGGAGCTTCAGGACAGGCAGAGAGTACACAGAAGGCAACTTCTGAGGTTGAATTACTTGCTTCTAAGCTTCACGAAACAAAGGCTTATGTAAGTGATATTAATGATATGTCAGTTGAAACTAAGCAGCTTAGTGATCAGGGTCTTACAATTGTTGATGATCTTATTGAAAAGGGCGAAAAGTCAAAGGATAATTCAAGATTTTCTAAGAACGTAGTTAATGAGATGATTGAAAGTATCAATAAGATTAATTTCATATCAGATGCTATTACTGAGATCACAGAACAGACTAACTTGCTTTCTCTTAATGCAAGTATTGAAGCTGCAAGAGCAGGTGAGAGTGGAAGAGGTTTTGCAGTAGTTGCTGACGAGATCAGAAAGCTTGCAGAACAGTCACAGTCATCTACAGATGAGATTAAGCAGATTGTTAAGGAAATAAGTGCTAAATCAGTAGTTGCAGAAAAGACTATGGACGAAAGCGTTGATATAATTGATGAACAGAATAAGTCAATTAATGATGCCAAAGAATTATTTGGACATATATCAGATGCTGTCAATGCATTAAAGGAAGGTCTTGATAATATAGCCTCTCTTAATGAGCAGATGGATGCAAGCCGTGAAAATGTTGTTAAGAGTATGGAAGACGTAGCTTCTGTATCTACAGAAACAGCAGCTGCTTCAGAAGAAGTATCTGCATCGGCAGAAGAAGTTAATGCAACTATGCATACACTTAACCAGTTTACAGTTGAACTTGATGAAATTGCTACTCATTTAACAGAAGCAATTAACAGATTTGAGCTTTAATTACATTTTCCGATAAATTTTGATATTTTTTACACAATCATAATTGACTTACGCAGTATGATGTGAGAAAATAATGCAAGGATAAAGGGGTTCGGTTATGTCCGGATCCCTTATATAACGAAAGGAGTAATAAGATGATTTATACACAGGAAGTTGAAAACATGTGTCCAGTAGCACAGGGCGTTCATCATGGCGCTGCTCCAGTTCCTACAGAAGGAAAGTGGGTACAGAATAAGGAAGTTAAGAATATTTCAGGTTTTACACATGGTGTTGGCTGGTGTGCTCCTCAGCAGGGTGCATGTAAGCTTACATTAAATGTTAAGGAAGGTATTATTCAGGAAGCTTTAGTTGAAACAATCGGATGTTCAGGTATGACACATTCAGCAGCTATGGCCGCTGAAATCTTACCAGGCTTAACAGTTATGGAAGCTTTAAATACAGACTTAGTATGTGATGCTATTAATACAGCTATGAGAGAATTATTCTTACAGATTGTATATGGCAGAACACAGAGTGCTTTCTCAGAAGGCGGTTTAGCAGTTGGTGCTGGTCTTGAGGATCTTGGTAAGGGTCTTCGTTCACAGGTTGGTACTATGTATGGTACTCTTGCAAAGGGACCACGTTACTTAGAGATGGCAGAGGGATATGTAACAGGTATCGCTCTTGATAAGGATGATCAGATTATTGGTTATAAGTTCGTTAACCTTGGTAAGATGACAGACTTCATTAAGAAGGGTGATGATCCTAACACAGCATATGAGAAGGCAGCTGGACAGTATGGCCGTGTTGCTGATGCAGTTAAGATTATTGATCCTAGAACAGATGAAGAGGTTAAGTAAGGAGGACGAATATAATGGCATTATTTGAATCATATGAGAGAAGAATTGACCAGATCAACGCTGTGCTTAACAGCTATGGTATCTCATCTATAGAAGAAGCTGAGAAGATTACTAAAGATGCTGGTTTAGACGTATATAACATGGTAAAGGGCATTCAGCCTATCTGCTTCGAGAACGCTTGCTGGGCTTATATTGTCGGTGCAGCTATCGCAATCAAGAAGGGTGCTAGAAAGGCTTCAGAAGCTGCTGCAGCTATCGGTGAAGGTCTTCAGGCATTCTGTATTCCGGGTTCAGTTGCTGACCAGAGAAAGGTTGGTCTTGGACATGGTAATCTTGGTAAGATGCTTCTTGAAGAAGATACAGAGTGTTTCGCTTTCTTAGCTGGTCACGAATCATTCGCTGCTGCTGAAGGTGCTATTGGTATCGCAGAGAAGGCTAACAAGGTTAGACAGAAACCACTTAGAGTTATTCTTAATGGTCTTGGTAAGGATGCGGCTAAGATTATCTCAAGAATTAACGGATTCACATTCGTTGAGACAGAGATGGATTATGCTACAGGCGAAGTTAAGGAAATCGAAAGAATTGCATATTCTGACGGACTTCGTTCTAAGGTTAACTGCTATGGTGCTAACGATGTAACAGAAGGTGTTGCAATTATGTGGAAGGAGAATGTTGATATCTCTATCACAGGTAACTCAACTAACCCTACAAGATTCCAGCACCCAGTTGCAGGTACATACAAGAAAGAAAGACTTGAAGCTGGCAAGAAGTACTTCTCAGTAGCTTCAGGTGGTGGTACAGGTCGTACACTTCATCCAGATAATATGGCAGCAGGTCCTGCTTCTTATGGTATGACAGATACTATGGGACGTATGCACTCAGATGCACAGTTCGCTGGTTCATCTTCAGTTCCTGCCCATGTAGAAATGATGGGTCTTATCGGTATGGGTAACAACCCAATGGTTGGTGCTACAGTTGCTGTTGCTGTTTCTGTACAGCAGGCTGCTGATGAAGGTAAGTTCTAATTAATTTAATAAGATAAATGCGTTAAACCGCCGTAATCACTGGGATTGCGGCGGTTTTTGCATTATATACAATTAAAATAAAAATGTTTTGAAAATGTACAAAATAACGTGAATTTATAGACGTAACGAACAAGTAACTAACAGGTAACTAACAGACGTAACTAACACATAACTAACAAAAAACAGACTGCAGTATGTGATAATCAGCAGTCTGTTGTTTTGATATTATATTATGGATTAGGAAGGTCGATTTTAATAAGTTCTTCACGAAGTTGCTCTACAGTTCTGTGGGTATATACAGCTTCTGTAACATCTTCTATAACGTGGCCAACGATTATCTTTAATACATATTCGTTCATATTAGCTGCTTTAGCAGCATTGATAAATGTATGTCTTGTATCATGTGGTTTATGCTTCAGGTTAAGCTTCATCATAACTTTATTAAAGCGACCACGATATTTGTCATAAGTAAGATACGTACCTTGTTGTCCATTTTGATCATTAAACAGATAAGCACTATGCATTTGTATGGCTTTATCATAATTCTGTTTAACAAGCTTCTGGATGGCTGGATGAATAGGTATAGTACGATTACGGCCAGCATCGGTTTTCAGACCGCCGGTGAAGGACCAGTTATCTAAATCTATATCAGCTATCTTAAGAATAGCCAGCTCCTGAGGCCTCCAACCGCTGTATATGCCTATTAAAACCATATCAGTGAATGGATATGTTATGTTATCCCACAGCTTCATTATCTCCTCATCAGAGAATGGTACACGCTTTATTTTGGTTTCTCCACGTGATACACTTTCACAAAGGGCTGCATAATCTTTATCAACGATATCATTTTTCAGACAATATCGATACATAAGATTATATAAGCTTTTCATACGTTGTTTGGTAGCTTCACCAACATTAGCATTATGTATTGTTCCTTCAAGATGATTAGCCCGGATATCTTTCATACGCATCTTGTGAAGCGGTTTGGAATGATTAAAAGCACTTATCCAACTTCTTACACCACTTTGAGATATTTTTAGAAAATGTTCAGAGCTCCATTTCTCGTATACTTCCTCAAATGTTATGTTATTGATTTCTATATCATATGGGTTTTCATTGTAATTAATAAGAGCAGTAAGAGCTTCCTGTCTTGTGGGAAAATATCCAATAGTCATGTAGAGCTGTTTGGTTTTTCCAGTTTTTTCATCAATATCCCAGCCTTTTGTTTTACGAGCAACCCATGGTTTACGTCTTCTTCCAGATAGCTTATATACGCTACCCATTCCATTAGCTAATTTCATATTATCATTCCTTTCGTTAATCGAAGTTGCACCGGTGTAACTTATTAATTGGTTAAATTAGAGTATAAAAATAACACCTACTTGCAAAAGTGGTGTCAGGAATGATATAATACAGCTTGTTCAGGGCGGTATTATATCATAGGCACAGCTTATGTAAGTATCGTGGTAAAGGCTCTTGTGTTGGTAGCACAGGAGCTTTTATTATTAAAAAAGACTCTGGACCCGAAGGACACCAGAGTACGTTCAAAACTAGTCTATCTTAAACATAATCTAATGTCAATATTAGTTGTATATCTGTCCTTATGGTTATTTATTCCCAACCTTTTCCATTAATGCATCCTGTAATACCTGTGAGAAGTTGATATTAAGCTGAATAGCCTGTTCGTTAAGCCATTCTGGAATAGTAAGAGTTTTCTTAACGGCGCGGGAGCTTGTGCGTTTCTTATATGCAAGCATATCAAATTCTATAACAACTAATACGGCATCAGCATCAACGGTAATTTTATCAACAGGAGATGGAGCAGGGAATGGAATGTTGTTCTTTTCCATATCTGAAAGACATAAGCCAAGGGCATCAATAGCCATATTATATGCTTCCTCCATATTATCGCCTTCAGTTAAGCATTCTGGAATATCTGGGAATGAAATCCAAAATCCGCCTTCCTCTGCTTTATGAAATAATGCTGGATAAAATAATCTATTCATAATCTATACCTCCATATGTGGCAGGGGCTATTTAAGCCCCGCCTGTTTAAGTATTGCTTGTTCCAACCCTTTTTTAAGAGCTTTTCCGTGATAAGGAACTATGGTCTGTTTATTAGTATATTCATTGACCATTTTAATATGTGAGCCATTCTGACTAACTTCTTTAAAACCATTCTGCTTAAGAAGTTTAATCATTTCTTTGGGTGTCATTGGCATTTGTTTTTCTCCTTTCCTTATCTTGATTATATTATAGCACGTATAAACACGTATGTCAATAAAACTATACATATTAATACGTGTAAATCGTTTAGATGTATTCTCCTTATATGCAAATAGAGGACCTGAGATGTCATATATCTCAAGTCCTCTATCCACAGCCAAACAAGTTAGCCATATCTTCTTGAGATATATATTAATATAATAATGTTATTAAGTCAAATAAAAAGTAATATAGAGAGCTAAATATATTGGAATGACTGAGGTGCATTATTTATACCATAGGATTTTAAATCTTTTGGTTCTTGGTATTTAACAACATTTTTTAATTTATAAGCTACTGCCTGTTCGCTGTTGTTATAATATTTATCAAAAAATGTTTTATTAATACCTGAGTATGCATGTGTAATGTTCCATATTATTTGAGGGTCATCAATTAGAACGTCCTCAACTTCCGCTTCTCCGACAACTTTTTTAATAGGGGTAGTGGAATATATTACGATTTTATCAATATGTCGTTTACATACTTTTTTTCTGAATTCATATAATTTTGTTCCATTCATTATATTTTCGACATGAATGGGATTGATTGATAATATTATTGAGCACATTGTATCTATCACTCCGTTCTTTTTTATTATATAAAAGTATTTTACTATACTTAAAGTTTTATTGCAACAAAAAATAGAACGGTTGTTCTAATCAACTAATAGATTGGAAATGCCTCCCTTTTCTGCAATTGCTGCAAATTGTTTATTAGTTAACTCAAAAAATCCCCAATATTGATTACGTTGCAATCCTATATCTTCTATTAAGTTGTGACGAACAATTCTTTTTATTAAAGCACTATTGTATGTCATCTTAATAGCTTTGCATTTTCCTTTGTTAAACCAATAATAAAGATCCTTTTTATCAAATACACTATATTTACATGCATAGTTATAGAATTCATTAAAGTTTACAAATTCACTTTGGTCTCTAACATTTTCTACAACACATATCGATGTGGCAACCGAAGAATATTCAGCATTTTTTGAATTCTCAGCAGTTCTATATAGAACTACAATATCTCCATATTTTAATCTCTGCACAGCTTCCATTGAACATACATATATCTTGTGAATTGAATTAGTATAGGAAACATCTTTTATTATATTTTTATCCTCTGTTGTTAAAATAGAGTCTGGAAACATAATAGAATGATATTCAGGATAGATACTTAATAAATATTTCTTGGATGAATTCAAATTAATAAGAGGGAAATCTTTATTAATATCTCCAGTAATTTTTTTCATTTGTTTTATATATACATTCTCTTTATGTGAATCAGTTCCTTTTGTACCATACAATTTAAATCCAAATTGTTGAACCAAATTAATAAGGGAATTATGCTTTTCATAAATAGTAACATAGCATATGTCAGCATCTTCATTTACTGCATAGTCTGTAATGATTTTTATAAACTGTTCTCCCATTTTAGTGCCATGTGCTTCAATTTTAAATGTTCCAACTTTTAAAATATTTTTTGCCGATATATTAGGTGTTACATCATCAACAAGATTATATTCCATCTTGAGATATAGAAATCCGATTATTTTATTATTGTCATCATACTGGACAAATGCATCCTGTTCACTTTTTCTTTTAAACCAATCGTCAAAACCTGGATAGTCATCTCTAAGAGATTGGAAAAAAGGGTCGTTTAAATCAACCTCTGAAAAAGTTTTATGTAAAATATTATTCAATGTAAGTACCCCTCCCTGTATTTTAAGTTAATTAATATTTCTGTCTGTTTTCTATTACTGAACAAAACAGGTAATAGTGGAAACTATTCCCACATCTCCAACACATAAAACGTTGGTTCAAAGCCGATAACATAGTTGTCAACTTTAGTGCATATTCCGTATTTATTCCGGTAGCACTCTAATGCATCACTAAGAAATGTTTCAGTTACATTGAGATATTCTGCCATATCGTGTAATGTGCGGCAGTGAGCTTTGTAGCAATCAATAATACCTCTTAGTCCAACTTGCTTGTTATAAGCCCACAGGCGGGCACGTTGTTCCTGATTACGGTTAGAAGTATCAGACATATCTAATCCCATTCTTTCTTACAATCTTCAAGAGAGTAACTTTCATTTTTATCTGAACTATTCATATAATCTTGATATAGTTCTTCACAAAAATTATCATCAGTCTGCGTTAGTTTTTCGCTTTCACTCATAGTAATACCTGCTAATCATAGTGTTAATCAAAATATTAAATCTTAACCAAAGCGGTAACTTTAGCGTAATGGTAACTATTTATTAGCATACTTTTACTATGATACAGTTACATTTTAAGTCCAAATCTATTAGCTCTCAATTGAGCATATTTCTTTTGTGATAATTTGACAGGTAGCGAGTTATATGTCTGCATTATTCGTTGATAGTTAAAGCAAGGACATATGCAATATATAGCGGCATAAGAGTCAATTCGTTCTTTAAGCTCAGCTTGATTAAGAACATATGTGTTTCCTATCAGTCTATAGAATGACCACCAAGGATTATTAGCAGCACTAACTTGAAGTCTGTGACAACCAAAAGGATTTTCAGTCATATAGCTTGCTCCGTAGCAAAAATTTGGATTTCCACTTCTGCATTTGTCCCCATAGCAATAATTTAATTGACCAACTATTTTTCTATCAATAACTTTTCCGTTAATTATAACAAAAGATGATTTCCAATTTGCAACAAGTTCATATAGGCTGATAAAAGCAAGGTATTCATTAGGTCGGCTAGAATATATTGCTTGATGTAGAATAATACCATTATCTGTTTGCGTATGGTATTGAGGGGCTTGTTGTGCCAGTGTAACAGCTTTCATATAATTACTGGAAGATGATTTTCCAAAAGATACAGATATATACCAATTAGGAAAATTAATATGCTCATTTTTATTTTCAGTATGATTGTGTTGCTCAATTGTTTTATTAATATTATTTATCTGAGCAAGTTGCTCAAGATTAAATTGATTAGAAATTTTTAGTTGGTTTTCATTGTGTGTTAATGCAGATATTTCATTAGGTTTAGATATCTCTGTATATGTAATTGCATCAGATACAGAATTATTAGGCAAATAATGCGAAATATCTTTATTTATAGAAATAATATTATATTCGGTTGTTAGTACAGAACATATTTTATCAGCTTGTTTTTTATTACAAACTAAAGTCCAAAATGAATTATCTGTAAATTCAATAACTAAATAATATGATGTATAAAAAACATTTGAAATATCTTTTATATTATATATGTATTTTTTGCCAAGGAAAAAATCTAAAAATAAGCCAGCATCAAACAATCCAACAGTACAGGTTGATGATTTTTGATTAGGTATTCCGTGTATATAATGAACGTAAATATAAAATCTATTTTGTACTAAGAAATTGTACTGCTTTTTTAATGATTTTAAATCACTTTTACTAATTAGCATTTTATCCCCTCCTTTTAATCTGTTGCTTGTCTGTATTCTTCTATAGTGTAAGCCTCCTATTATATTTTCCAACTATATCCGCAATTTAAACATTTAACTATGCCTTGTTTGCTTGAAAGTCCACCTATAATTGCACCTGTAGCTCCTAATGTAGCACCACCAAGAAGAGCTCTTCCAATGCTTAATTTTTTAGTAGAGTAGCTTATGCTGGCGCTTCCACATTTAGGACAACAAGCAATGCCATTTGACTTATTTTCTTTAACTTTTTCTTTTATTTGTCCTTTTTTTGTAATAGGTGTGTTTGTGGTGTTATAGATAGGAGTTCCATTTTTGGGATGTGGAACATTTCCTATAATTATATTGATTTTTTCAGTATCATTTTTATCTACAATATAAAATCCAGTATCTTTTGTTCCACAATAAGGACATTTTTTAGCCTGTACAAGCAATTTATCACCACAATTGGTACAAATTTTTATTTTGTTAGATAAATCATTATCATTGAAATCTGTAATTGTATTTTTTTGTAAAAATTGATGAATATCTTTTATATCAGAGCTGATGCCGATAGATATTAATCCGTCATATATTTTTTTAAGTTTTTTATCAGATGCAGATAATACCCAGAAATTGTTATCAATAAATTCTATTACAATATAAGGATTAGCTAAAAATACATTTGTAAGTTCATCACATTTATATAAAAATTTAGTATTACCAGTAGGGTTAAGAAGTAAACCAGCATTATAGAGTCCAAGATTACAATAGTTTTTTTCAGCATCAGATGTACCATTTATGTATTTTACAGTAGTAAGAAATGCAAAATTTGAAAAGCCACCCTCTTTTTTTAGTTCTTTAAATTGTTCTTTAGATATATCCATAATAAATATCCCCCTTATTCTTTATGTGTAAATATTTCAACAAGTTCAACATTTTTGTCTGGCTTGTCGTAATCGCCATTTTCAATATGCTTCATCTCGTGATGATAAGCCATCATTAACTGCTCCATTGAGTGTCTAGCATTTAACACTATTGTATAGGTATCATCATCACAGCAAACAGTATATGCCTTAATAGTAGTAGGCATATCTACATATAAAATATTAGTATCCAATTCCTCACCCTCTTATCTTTAATCATTTTTGTTAGACATTCTGTCAATCATCTCCTTAACAAATTCAATATCTTCTTTTTTTACCTTGCGTGATGCATCAAACAATACTTTATAGTCAGGGTTCTCATATAAGAATTGAGCCATATCTCTGGCATCATCATTAAGGTAGTAGGTATCTGGAATAACTTCTGTTGTTGGCTTTTTACCAAGAAGAAAATTCATATCTACATTAAAAGTATCTGCTATTAATTCAAGAGTTTCAAAGTTGGGTTCTCTTTCTCCTTTTTCGTACATTCCAATGGCACTCCGGGATATGCCAAGTTTATCTGCCATCTGTTGTTGTGTTAAACCACTTTGTTCTCTTATTCTTTTGAATATATTAGGAAAATCCCCCATCTGTTTCAACTCCTTCTATTTAGTATAGTTTAATGATAACACGTTTTGTGGAAAAATCAAGAAGAATTCCACAAAATGTGTTGACACAATTCGTGACGAGTGATATATTATAGTTAAGCCACAGAACGTGGCACGAAAGGAGTGATAATTTGAATTCTAAAAAAATTGGTAGCCGATTAGTTGAATTACGAGGAAATAAGTCACAATCAGAGGTTGCTAAGGCAGTTGGCATAAGTGACTCGGCATTATCAATGTACGAATGTGGTGAAAGAATACCAAGAGATTCAGTAAAAGTTAAATTAGCTCAATACTATGAAAAGACTGTACAGTCTATTTTTTTTGATTAACAATGACACATAACGTGACAAGATATTGAGTGAGTAATATAACAAGGAGGTGAGAGAGGTGAGTCGAGAAGAAAAGATAAAAGAAATATTTTCTCAACGAATGAAGGGTTTTGCGGCATCTATGGAAGAGCTACCTCAAATTATTGATGTAATAAATGTTCTTTCAGATAAAGGAATTTCTGTGCATAAAGCACAAGCAATTTTATCAGATGCCGCAAAGATAATTAGTGAAGTGACAGAGTGTTAATTCATATTAGAATTGGCAACATCAACATTTTTAGCAATTTCATATGCTTCAATATATTTTTCTGCAAAGTCTTTAGCGTAATTAGCAGAACCAGAGTTTATATAAAGTGGCATATTATTTGAAACATATGCTTTTGCAGTTTCTGTCGCAACAGTATGATAAAACAATTCTTTATCCATAATAAGTCTCCTTTCAAAAATACTCGGCTACGGCAATAGCCTGTGATTAAAGTATAGGAGCTGTGACAGAATTAGGCAAGATATTCAAGTAAGTAACATACAAGGAGGTGAGAGCAATTGCGAAGAAAACATATAAGTACATTATCCGTGGTTATGAACCATTCATAGAAGAGAAAGCCAAGACATTTATGCAGGCAATATCAGCTATAAAGAAAATGAAAGTATCAGGCATTAAGTATTATGAGGTTATAAGGATACCATTTAAAGAGAGGCATCCTAGCTTCCCAATATATTTTTCAATAGTTGTGTTGATGATTATTAGTTTAAGAGGTTAAGAATGAATAGCATAAAAATTAATTACGATAAAGAAGAACTTGAAATTGATGGAGAGAAAATCACAAAGCCGTTTATTGTAAAAGTTCCATATGTTGATGGCTATCAAAAGGCAAAGGTATTTAACCATAAGAATGGATGGAAAGCAGGAGAAAAACTCCCCTGTATTTCAATACAAGGAGGTGAGAGCGTGAAAGAGAATACGGATGAATTAATAGACAAGCTGGCAGATAACATTGTTGGTGAGGTTTTAAATGAAACAGGCACTAAGGAAAATGAACAGGAATGTTTATCTGAAAGAATAGAGAATGCTGTTGGATTACAGGAATGGAGAAATTGGACAACAGGTGAATTAATAGTAGATGGCAAGTTATTTACTGGTGAAAGTGCCAAAAGAGCCACTCAGATTGTTAAAGCATTAGAAGGGTTAACAATCCGAGAAGCTCAGGACTTGTTAGAGAGAGTAAATATACATTTACTTAACTTTGTAGTTACCACAGATAGATGAGATCAGCTTAAGGAGTGAAGAATGATAAAGAGAAAAAACACAATAATAGCAGCTTTGATATTAGGTGCATCATTAACAATGACAGGTTGTAGTGAAGCAGATAAAGTTAATTACAATATGTCAAAGCAGGCAGATTATTTTGAGTGTGAACGAAAAATAACAGTATACAACGCACGTACAGATAAAATCATTATGGAAGCAGAAGGCTATATGAGCATAAGCAATGATAGTGAAAATGAACTTGTATGTACGGTTAAAACTGGCGCAGATGAATACAGAAAGAATTACATATATCTCAATGATTACACAATGTATGTTGTTGAGGATATAACAGGAACACATTCAGACCCATATCATTACAAGATGTATTTTCATACAGAAAGTCTTATTGATGTGGATACAAGACCATAAAAAGGAGAAGATATGAACACAACAGCAGTAGCAATAACAACTATTATCTGCATAACAATATTAGTTTTATGCAGAGATGATAAGAAGAGGTGATATTATGGAGCATTTTAATTCAATCGAAGCAAGGGAAGCACAGGATAAATATTGCGATAGAGAAGGTTATCCGCATTTTGCACCCAGAGATGGTATATGTGTGAACTGTAACAAAGACATTTATACAGAGCAGGACCGCGGAGGATATAAAACAGGTATTTCACTGGAAAAGGCAGGGGCAACATTAATAACAGGCTGTCCACATTGTAGTTGGTCATTCTGCGATTAAATGATTTTATTATTGAATAGGAGGAGTAGCTAATGCCTAATATAAAAATAAAGACAGCAGAAGCAGCATTAATAATGGGCTGTAGTCCTCAATTTGTCAGAATAGGGTTACAGCAGGGAATATTGGATATAGGTAATGCAATAAAGATGTCTTCTATCTGGACTTATAACATAAGTGCAGCCGCACTTGCAAAGAGACAAGGAATGTCATTAGAGGAGTTATGTAAAACCTTGGATGAAATAAGAGAAAAGGATAAGCATATATGAATAATATTATGATTTTAGAAGAAAGGAAAAGGCAGAGCAGTGAGAATAACAGGTGAAATAATTGCATTTAACAAAAGAATTAATGCGGCTATTACAGATAGGAGAATAGAGGATGCTTCTAAGTGGTTGTTAAGACTTCACAGATTAGAGTGCAAAGCTGGAGTTTCAATAGGTGATTATCGTTTAAGGAATATATAAAAAGAGCCGCAGTGAGGCAACACTGCAACTCAAGTAAAAAATCTCAATTACAGTGTAGAACATTTAGGAGTAAAAATCAATGTATAAATATATTTGTGAGAGATGTAAGGCAAGATTAGACCCAGGAGAAAAATGTAATTGTGAGGATGAAGAGGTACGTTATCTTCGCAAATTCAAATTAACGAAAACTGGACAATATGAATTTAATTTCAAACAGGAAGAAACCATTAATTTATTAAGAAGATCAGATTAGGAGATTTAAGTATGAATGAGATGATAGTGTCTGTAGAGCAGACTAATGGAATTTTAAATATCAGTAATTATGATGAGATTAAGGCAAATGTACAGGCTTCAATGGAATTATATAAGACAATGGTATTTACAGAGGATACGCTTATTGAAGCAAAAAGCACCGTTGCTACATTGAGAAAGTTAAGCAAATGCCTTGATGATAAGAGAAAAGATGTAAAAAGGAGATATATGCAGCCTTATGAAGAGTTTGAGGACAAGATAAAAGAACTCCAGCAGATTATTGCAGAGCCAATAGAACTTATAGCCCAACAGACTAAGGAATATGAGGATAAGCGTATCGAACAGAAGAAGGAAGAAATTCAAAAGGTATATGATGACTGTATAGAAGGTATGCAGGAATATCTTCCTTTAAGCAGGATTTATTCTAAGACTTGGGAGAACAAGGGAACCTCTATTAAGAAGATTAAAGAAGCTATAGAAACATTAGTTGATAATGCCAAAATGTCAGTTGAAACAATTAAGAATATGCACAGCGATGCCGAACAGAAAGCACTGGATACGTTTAAGAAGACTCTTGATTTGGCAATGTCTATTAATGTAATAACGAAGTATGAAGCTGACAAAGCAGAGATATTAAGAAAAGAGCAGGAGCGAAAGGCGGAGCAGGAACGTAAGGCAGAAGAAGATAAAAGAATACAGGAAACAGTTAGCAAGGATGATATAAAGCATAATGTTAAAAGTGCAGATGAAGCCTTTGTTGAAGCCTGCAATAGTGTAGATGATGATATGGCAGCAGCCTTTGTTACAGGATCTTATGAACAGCAGAAGAAATTTATATTAAAGATATATTGTTCTGAAACTGAAAAAGATATGATTTGTGAATATATTGATAATATTGGTGTGATGTATCAGGAGGTATGTAATGGCAGAGAGTAAAAGCATTTATGAAAAGCTTGCAGAGATGAGAGTGCAATTGCAGGCAAAGAAATTGATTAAGACTGGAAAAAATACATACAGCAAATATGAGTATTATGAACTTTCAGATTTCCTTCCATCCTGCAATAGTATTGCGGCACAGCATAAGACATTGTTTAAATTTGCAATTAATGAGAACACAGCAAGTCTTACACTTATTAATCTTGAGAATTTAGAGGATGTAATTGAATTCAGCATACCTACCGCTAATGTAAGCATTCAGGGAGCTACTGCAATGCAGAATATTGGTGCGGTAACAACATATGCCAGAAGATACCTCTATATGATAGCAATGGAGATAAGTGAGGATGATAACCTTGATACAGCAGATACTGCGGAAAAGGTTACAAAGGAACAGCAACAGCGGAAAGAAGAAGCTGAACGTAAAGCTCAGGAAGCGAAAGAGGCTGAAATAAAAGCTATGAAGATAACCAAGCCTAAGATAATGACAATTGAACAGGAGATTGAACGAACAGGGGTATCCAGCAAAGTGATATGTGAGCGTTTCAGAGTTAATAGTCTTGAAGAAATTACAGAAGGAATGTTCCCTAAAGTAATGCAGGCTTTAAGGGCAACAGCTTCAAAGCCGGTTATTGAAGAATGAAATGCACAGGAAGATATAAAGATGTATCAATAGATTTTCAGACAATGAAACAGATACTTATGTTAGAAGTAAATGATGATGTGGCTGGACAATTTATTGAGCTTAAAGAAAAGGAAAAGCTGGATATAGAAATTAAGCCCCACAGGGAAAGGCGAAGCCTAGATGCCAATGCTTATTTTCACGTTCTTGTAGGCAAGATAGCTGATAAGCAGAGGTTATCTAAAGCCAAGGTTAAGAATATGCTTCTGGGACAATATGGACAGCCTATGGAAGTTGATGACGGTGTTGCGGCAGTAATAAAAACCAATATACCAATAAATACAGCATATGAAATGGAAGAACCACATTTAAGATATATCAAATATGAAGTTGAAAATGGATTTGAAGTATATTTCTACAAAATCATAAGAGGCAGTCATACATACAATTCTTATGAAATGTCTGTATTAATTGATGGTACTGTGGCAGAAGCAAAAGACCTGGGAATAGACACAATATCTCCTGTAGAGCTGGCACAGCTCAAAGAAAGGTGGAATATATGAGTAAGAAACTTAAAAGTGTATTCACTGATAATATGGATGAATGTATATTCACAGGTTCAACTACAGTAGAACGGCATCATATATTCGGAGGATCTAACAGGAAGAAAAGTGAGAAGTATGGATTTGTAGTTCCACTTCGTCCAGATTTACACCCTAATGGAGTATATGCCGGACAATCTGCCAATGTCATAGACTTAAGGCTTAAGAAAATGGCACAGAAGTATTATGAAGAGAATTATGGTACAAGAGAGTATTTTATACAGGAGTTTGGAAGAAATTATCTGTGACATATAATATCACACAATCTACGTTGTCACAGAAATACATATAAGCCCTGTGGTGCATACTTCCGCAGGGCGGAAAGGAGCTGAATGCTCTATACATTTACAATTAAAGGTACATTGCCAGGCCTTAATGAATATTTAAAGGCGGAAAGAAGCTTTCATAACAGGCATAGCAATGGAAATGATATGAAACAACAGTATCAGGTGATTATATCTAACGCTATAAGGCTTGAATTAAAGCGTACACATATAAATAGTCCTATAAGACTTAAATATACGTTCTATGAGCCAAATAGAAAACGAGACCTTGATAATATAGCAGGAGTTGCACATAAGTTCATACAGGATGCACTTGTTAAATGCAAGGTTATAGATAATGATGGCTGGAATAACATAGTAGGCTTTGAAGATCATTTCTTCATAGATAAACATAACCCACGAATAGAAGTGGTTCTGGAAGAGGTGAAGCCGTGATGACAGAACAGCGTATCGACTACATAAAACAGCTGAACGGGTTTGAAAGGTGGCTCGAAAGTCATTACTTGCCGAGTGCTGCGCAATTATTGTACTACAAGTTATTGAGTATTAATAATATGGCAGGGTGGTGCGAGTGGATACAAGTAGATAACCAGCGAGTAATGTCTCGTTGTCAGATGTCAAGAGAGGCTACGTTAGTCGAAAACAGGAATAAATTAATAGATGCTGGACTTATAGAATTCCAGAGAGGGAAAAAAGGAAGTCCTAATAAATATAAGATTTGTACTTTCAAATCCGTAGTAAAAAGCGTAGGAGAAACCGAAGTAGAAAGCGTAGTACAAACCGAAGGGAAAAGCGTAGCCATATATAAACATAAACGAAAACTAAATAATATAGCGCCTGCGCGCGTGAACAACAAATTTAATAATTTTAACCAAAGACCAAAACATTCAGACGAGTTCTACAACTCTGTCCTGGACAACTAACGAAAGGAGCTATAGAGATGATGGATTTAGAAGCTGTAAATCAGTTTAGTAAATCGCTTACGGAAGAAACTAACAGACTTATCAAAATTAGAGCCTTAGCCACAGACATAAGTGCTAAAGCCCTGTACAAAGCAGAATTTGAACCAGATGGTTCAGCGGCTCATTATGAGGCATTTGAGAATATACCAGTGCTTAATGATATAGCTGAGGAAACTGCACAGTTTATCAAGGACCGATTAGATAAATATCTTGAAGATAAAAGCGCAAAACTTGAAGATTGTGTTGCAGCTATGATGGCAGAATTTGGACTTGCACAGGGTAATGATTTGGGAAAAGTAACAGCTGGTTTAAATGGGCCAGGCAATAGCTTAAATAATTCCAAGCAGGCAAAGAACCAGCAGGAAGATAAGAAAGTCTGTGCAACAGGAAAGGCGAATACTCCCAGTTAAAAGAGGTATCTGCTGTGATAAGTGCGGAAAGGCTATTGATACGCAAAAATACAGTTTAGAGGAATATGTGTATAAGCGCATTGTCCGTGGAAAGATGAAATATTATTGCAGTTACAATCATATGCGTGTTGCACAGCTTGAAGATGAAGCACAGAAGCAGGCGAAGAAGTCAGCACAGAGGAAAGAAGGGAAAAGTAATGGCTAGGTTAAGCAAAGCGTTAAGGGCTGATGATGAAGAATTGAGGTGCTGATATGACAGATGTATATGAATGTGAAGGTCAGATGAGCATATATGAGTTCCTGGACAAAGAGCCAGAGGAAACAAAGTGGAATAAATGGCCAGATAAGATACCAGAAGAACGTGGCAGATGGTATGAACTATTGCTTAAATGTGTATTTGAGGATGGTGTTGAGTTTGTAATTGATGGAAAATACATGGATAAGACACTTATAGGTAATCCGCTGCCAGTTGAATATAGGAGTAAGAAATGCGAGATATATTGGAGGTATAAGGAGAATGGAGTTACAGATATTTAACAACAATGAATTCGGACAGATAAGGTCGCTTATGCTGGATGATGAAGTGTGGTTTATTGGAAAAGATATTACATTGGCACTTGGATATTCCAATGACCGCAAGGCATTACAGGATAATGTTGATTTAGAAGACAGGAGACTAATTCAAAAGTCACCAGAAGTTACATTAGAAATTCCAAACAGAGGAATAACAGCAATCAATGAGAGCGGACTATATTCATTAATTCTTAGCAGCAAATTACCGAGTGCAAAGAAATTCAAAAAATGGATAACATCTGAGGTGCTTCCAAGTATACGAAAAAATGGAAGCTATCAGAGACCACTCAGCCAACAGGAAATGATGCGAATACAGTTAGGTATGATAGATAATGTTTCAGACAGAGTTACAAAGTTAGAGAACACTATGAACATAGATTATGGCCAGCAGCGCAACTTAGACAAGCTTATATCATCAAGGGTTATAGAGCTGTTAGGTGGAAAGAAGTCAAATGCTTATAAGGAGATAGGCAGGAAGGTATTTTTAGAGATCAATCACGATTATTGGGATTATTTCAATGTCAATGCAAGAGGCAATACACCAAGGCTTAAATACGAGGAAGCTGTGGAGTATGTAAAGAACTGGATACCAAGTACAAATACAATGATGATGATTAAGGATTGTAATGCGCAGATGTCTATGCCGGAAGATTGGAGGTAAAGAAAGTGAGATTAATTGATGCGGATAAATTAAAAAAGGAAATAGAGAACTATTTTATAGACAAAATTACAAAACATAAGTACAACGTGGACTGTGTTGATTGTAATGCTGAATTACAGGAACTTCTTGCTGATCAAGAAAAGTGTGATGTAAGGGAGAAGACTATAGAGGATTCAAAAGAAGCAGTAGCAAAGGAAATATGTATAGGGTGCGGCTATCTCAAAGAGACAGAATGTACATATACTGGACAGAATTGTAGAACTAGCAAACCAATGTTAAAAGCAGCCGTAAAAGCATTAGATAAATTAAAGGCAGGTAATAAATAATGGATGATAGCAGAATACAGGCAATGAGAGATAACAGAGTATACATAAGTGGTTCAATAACCGGCACAGATGATTATATGGAACGTTTTAGCAAGGCCGAGAAAGAATTAGAAGCACAAGGATTTGGTGTTATTAATCCTGCGAAGGTTAATGCGCAGCTTCCAGCAGATATAACAACCTATGAGGAATATATGAAGATGTCTATGGTGATGTTAAATATGTGTACTCACATATATATGCTTAAAGGTTGGGAGAAGTCACCTGGAGCTAACAGGGAGTACGGATATGCGTTAGCAAGCGATATGATAATTATGAGAGAGTAGTATGAAACAATGTATAGGGCAGTTAAAGTTTGAAGAGTGTATGACATTTAAAGAAAAGATGGAAGCACAAGGGTGGCATAATTGTTATGATGTAGAACCAGATGAGCCAGGAATATATCAAATTTACAGACATAATGGAAGCAAAGGAAAGGCATATTACAAAGGTAATCATATATGGCAGCAGTTAACAAATAATGGTTGGTCTTTCAGCTGGTGGAGAGATGAAAGGAAGTAATTATATTGAAAGAAGTTAAACATTATATATGTGAGATATGTGGAACGGAATACAATGATAAAAGCAAAGCACAGCATTGTGAAAAAGGACATTGTAAGCCATTGGAAATAATAAAGGCACGTTATTTAAGGATAGGTAATAACGCTAAGGGGTATCCATTAGAAATAACAGTAAAAATGGCTGATGGTACAGAACAGAAGTATAAGCGATAGGTAGGTGTAGCGAGTGGAAGAACAGTACAATATTAAAGAAATATTGATACAGTATGATGACTTAATAAAGGAAAGAGAAGCGTTAAAGGAGTCTATATCTCAGATAGAGAAAAGGATAAGTAAGATGGAGCAGGAAGGATATACTGTAATAGATAGTGTATCAGGCGGAAATGGCGGCAAGCAGCATTTCAAGATAGAAGGTTTCCCATATTCGGAATATGATACTCAGATGGCATTATTGATGTTAAGAAAGTCACAGCAGAAAGATGTTCTTGAGAAGATAGAACAGCAGATAGCGCTTGCAGAGCATTATATATACCAGATAAAGAGCAGTGCTATGAGAAGGATGATTACATACAGATATGTTAATAAGTATTCTTGGATAAAAGTAGCACATAGTATGGGCAAACACTATACTGCGGATGGATGCAGGATGGCAGTTGAAAGATTTTTGAAAGAAAAATAAAAGTCTGTTCGTTTTGTTCGTTCTGTTCGTTTTATATGTGGTAATATTTATCGTGGAACAGATGCAGAATGCACTGAGCCACGGACATATATCAGTCTGAAATTCAATAATATCCCCTGTGGTGCTGGTGAGAGCTGGCACCATTACTCCTAAATTGATAATTATCCCCTCTTAAGGCACTGACGAAAGTTGGTGTCTTATTTTGTTGATTTTTTTATGTGGTTAGTTATATTATAAATACAATTAGGAGGATTAAGAATGGAAAAAATTATTGAAAAATTCATTGAAAAATTGTCAGCAGATTTTGTTATAAAAAAGGGAGGACAAGCTTTAAGTATAGTAGTTTCAAGCATCTTACCAACTGTGATTTTATTCTATCTATGGGATGAACATATATATTATGATAAGGAATTGATAAGAACTATTATTTTAATATTGGCTGTTTCATTGTGTACATATGCTTATGATTGGGTTATTGTTTATATAGGAGAGATATTGATATATGGTTATAATAAAGATGAAAAGAGTGAAATGTATCGTATTATTTCAACAGCATTTTTGAATGTAATTAGTGTATCAATAAGTATATTAATATTAGTATCAATTCCTGCAATATATAGCAAAATATTATATTTAGAAATAGTTTTAGGAATATCGTTGATTTGGCTTATTTTATCTTATAAAGAAAGTAAAGTAGACGATAAATATTTAAAACAAATAAAGTATAAATATATGGAAGATGTTATTAGTCAAAATAAAGATATATGTAATACATATAATAAAGAGATTGATAAAATTGTAAAGTTAGATCAAAAAATAAAAAATAAGCAAAGTGCATTAAAAATATTAAAAATAGAAGATAAGGATACAGAAAATGGTTGAAAGGAGTTGACTGTATGGCATTAACCCCAAAACAAAAGCGTTTCTGCGAAGAATACCTTATAGACCTTAATGCCACACAGGCAGCTATCAGGGCAGGGTATTCACCGAAGACAGCAGAACAGACAGCATCAAGACTGTTAAGAAATGTTAAGGTGCAGGAATATATAGCAAAAAGACAAAAAGAGCTATCAAGGAGTACAGAGATAACCCAGGAGAGAGTTATCAAGGAACTTGCCTTGATAGCTTTTTCTAATGCGGCGGATTATGCGCGTGTTGTAGAAAAGAAAATGAAAATAGAAGTAGGAGGTGTTCTTGTAGATGTGCTTGATGAAGATGGCAATCCTGTTATGTATAGGACAGTAGAGCCAGTGCTGACAGAAGAACTTACGGACGACCAGAAACGAGCGTTAGCAGTTATTAAGAAGGGGCGAGATGGACTAGAGGTTAGACCATGTAGTAAAGAAAAGGCCTTAGAACTTCTTGGTAAGCATTTAGGCATATTTACAGATAAGATAGAAGCCAATGTAAATGATACAGCTAAAAATGAACTCGCAGAGCTATTAGCACAGCGTAAAGCAAGGGGTGAGCCAGATGCTTCTAGGTGATAAGTACTGGGATTACATAGACACACCTGCAAGAGCAGAGTTCTTAGAGGGTTCAACTGCATCCGGAAAGACAACAACAGTAGCTGTTAAGTTCATTATGAATGTAGCTGAATCAGATATGAAGCTGCATGTTATTGCTGGTAATACAACAGGTGTTATTGAGAAGAATATAATAAATGCTGATATGGGATTGCTGCAGATATTTCCCAATCTGGAATACTGTGGTAATGGCGATAAAGAAAATAAACTTCCACACATTAAATTCAAAACTGGCAGCAGTACCAAGATAATATATGTTCTTGGCTATGATAATGCCAGTAAGTGGAAAAATGCTTTAGGTTCACAGTTTGGATGTGTGTGGGTAGATGAGTGCAATACAGCTAACATAGACTTCATACGGGAGATATTCGGACGTTCTGAATACTTTGTAGGTACACTTAATCCGGATGCGCCTACGCTGCCAATATATTCAGAGTACATCAATCACGCAAGACCGATTGATAAGTACAAAGCAGACGTACCGGAAGAAATATGGAAAGACCTTAATGCTTTTGAACCGGTTAAAGGATGGGTATATTGGTTTTTCAGGATGGAAGATAACATATCTATGACACCTGAGAAGATAGAACAGAAGAAATTAAGCTATCCGCCTGGTACTAAGATATACAAGAATAAGATATTGGGATTACGAGGCAAGGCTACCGGTCTTGTCTTTTCTAATTTCTGCAATAGGCATATTATTACAAAAGAGCAGGCTAAGGGATACATCAACCTCACGTCTGATGTAACACAGGACGAATATTTCATAATATTTACCAGTGGCTTAGATACAGCTTATTCAACAAAGAGCCCAGATACTATTGCAATGTCATTTATGGGAATAACCAACAAGGGCAAGCTGATAGTGCTGGATGAAAAGGTGTATAACAATGCAGAACTTGATATTCCAATAGCTCCGTCTGATACAGTAAAGAATTACATTGACTTTCTGGAGCGTAACAGAAAAGAATGGGGCGGAATGGCAAAGAATGTGTTCGTTGATAATGCGGACCAGGCAACAATAACAGAGTTCGCAAAGTATAAAAGAGAACATATTGACTGCCAGTATATATTTAACAATGCGTATAAGAAAGTAACTATAATAGATAGAATTAACTTACAGCTTGGCTGGATGTCCTTTAATGACAAGAAGGGCAGAGAGCCAAGCTTTTATATTGTCGATACCTGTACGAATTACAAGACTGAATTAGAGGTGTATTCGTGGCTGGAGGATAAGGACTGTGAGCCAGAGGACGGTAACGACCATATGGTAAACAGTGTACAGTATGGCTGGATTCCTTATCGCGACAAGATAGGAATAGAGAATAAGACATAGGAGTGTGAGTGAGGTGAATATATTTACAAGTATGGCAGAAAAGGTAAGAGCAGGAATAAGGACGTGGCTGCGTATACAGCCGGCAATGAATGGAACATTTACATTACAGGAAAAGCTTGATTATGAAGGAAATGCTATTAAAAACAGAATATGGTACAGAGGTGAAAGTGAGGAACTTGCACAATTGTATAAACAGTTGGCAGGAGATCGTACAAGATTTTGGTCGGCAACAAGTACAGCGGGGTTAGAGATAAGAAAAATACACGTTGGCTTGCCAGCTATGCTGTGTGATATGCTGGCGAGTATAGTTGTTGATGATATGAATTTAATAGACACTGGCAGCAGACAGGAAGAATGGGACAAGATTGCAGAAGAAAATGATTTTATAGAACTGGTAAAACAGGCAGTTACAGAAGCACTCTATATAGGAGATGGGGCGTTTAAAATATCTTTTGATACAACCTTAAGCCAATATCCAATAATAGAATTTTATCCGGGAGATAAGATAGAAATTATAAGAGACCGTGGCAGGGTAAGAGAAATCATTTTTAAGACAGTGTACCATAGTGGAACAAGGGAATATGTTCTTCTTGAGCATTATGGAATAGGATATGTTAGATATAAGCTTGTAAATGGAAACAGGGAATGTCCTTTAGATACAGTGCCTGAGCTTGCAGGGCTTTCAGACGTAGTATGGAATGACAATTTTATGATGGCAGTTCCTATGATGTTTTATAAATCAGCCAGATATGAAGGAAGAGGCAAGAGCATATTTGATGCCAAAATAGATAATTTTGATGCACTAGATGAGGCTTGGTCACAGTGGATGGATGCCTTAAGGAAAAACAGAACAAAGGAATACATTCCGGAAAATATGCTCCCAAGAAATCCGTACACAGGAAAGGTTTTAAAGCCCAATGCCTTTGATAATGCTTATATAAGTACAGAGGCAAGTATGAAAGAGGGACAAACTAATAAAATAGACCTAGTACAGGGTAATATTCCCCACGAAAGCTACCTTGCAACATATATAACAGCATTAGATCTCTGTTTACAAGGTATTATGAGTCCATCAACGCTGGGTATAGATGTTAAGAAGCTGGATAATGCGGAAGCACAGAGAGAAAAGGAAAAAGCAACATTATATAGCAGAAATAACATTGTAGGACAGTTGCAGAAGGTGCTTCCAAAGCTTGTAGATATAGTATTTAAGGCTATGGATACATTTCATAAGACACCAATTAAGGATATAGATATTGATGTGACATTTGGCGAGTATGCGAATCCTAGTTTTGAGAGCCAGGTTGAGACAGTCAGCAAGGCTAAGCAGGGCGGTATTATGAGCATAGAGGCATCTGTTGATGAGCTGTATGGAGATACCAAGGATGATGAATGGAAGCAGGAAGAGATTGCAAGGCTTAAGGCTGAACAGGGTATATCTGATATGGAAGAGCCGGCACTTAATATGCAGGCAGATGGCTTCACAGTTGATGGCGCTGATAACAGTTTCACAGGTTTTGATAACAAGTGAGGTAACTTATGGCACTTAACACAGATTATGACATAGAGAAAGCCTTTAGAGCTATAGAAGATGAGCTGATAGCTTCAATGATACGGAATCTTGACGGCCACAGGGCAGAAGAGACTAAAGAGGGATTTAACTGGACACAATGGCAGGTGGAACAGATAAAGGCGTTGGAGAGATATAAGGCTGAAAACAAAAAGAAGTTTAAAAAGTCATTCAGTAATATCAATGATTCGATAGATGCAATGATATACGCTGCCAGGCAGGCAGGCGGTACAGAGCAGGAACAGAAGATATTAAGGGCAATTAAAAAAGGGCTTAAAGCATCCAAAGTGTCACAGGGCACTGAGGGTGCTTTTTTTAAATTAAATACCAGGAAGTTAGATGCACTTATAAAAGCCACAAAGGCGGATTTTACTAGAGCTGAACATTCTATGTTAAGAATGTCGGAGGATAAATACCGGCAGATAATATTCAATGCTCAGGTGTATGCGAATACGGGTGCAGGAACATATGAGAAAGCAGTTGATATGGCTACAAGAGATTTTCTTAAAGCTGGTATTAACTGTATTGAATATGCGAATGGCAGCAGGCATACAGTAAAAGATTATGCCAGAATGGCTATTCAGACAGCCAGCAAGCGTGCATATCTAACTGGAGAGGGAGAAATGAGACAGTCTTGGGGAATTAGTACAGTTATTATGAATAAGCGTGCTAATGCCTGTCCTAAGTGCCTTCCATTTGTTGGAAAGGTGCTGATAGATGATGTGTGGAGTGGAGGTGATGCAAGTGATGGTAATTATCCGTTAATGTCTTCGGCAATAGCAGCGGGTCTTTACCATCCTTGACGACCTAATTGCAAAGACGTACATACAACATATTTCCCTGAGCTGGATGAAGAGCCAGACAGTAAGTTTACCAAGGAAGAGTTAGAAAAGGTCAATGAAGATTACAAGCAGGATCAGAAGCAGCAATATGCAGGCAGGATGGTTGAGAAGTTTGACAGGTTGGCTAAGTACTCATTAGACCCGGATAATCAGAAAATGTATGCGGCTAGAAAGGAACAGTGGGAGCAAAGTATATTATTTAATGGTAGTTCTGAAAAACATATTGAGGAATTACATAAGAATGATATAATGAATTTATCAGATAAAGAATTACAAGCAGTTACACAATATAAGAGCTTTGAAGCATATATTATAAATGATGTTTTAAGAAATGCAAATGATTTATCAAATTTAAAATCAGAACATAAACAACTTGTAAACAATTTAGATGCAGCACTGTCAAAAATATCAAAATTCAATGGGGATTTAATAAGAACTGTTGATTTTTCTGACAGGAAGGATGAGCAAGATAGAATTAAAGAATTTGTAAGTGAATATGTTGAAGGAACAATAATAACAATTAAACAATACTGGAGTACATCAAAGACAGAAGGATATAATGATTTAGCAAAAATAAAAATTTATATACAAAATACAAAAAATGGGCGAGATATAAGTTCTATTGGCTTAAATGAAAATGAAGTCCTTTATGAGCGAAATAGTAAATTTAAAGTTATTTCAAAAATATTAGTCGGGGAGATTTGGCATATTCTTTTAGAGGAGGCGGATTAAATGAAGTTAACAGCAAGAGAATGGCTTTTACTACCAGAAGCAGAGCAAATGCAAAGAGGAAAAGAACTTTCTCCAGAAGAATGTTTTAAACTTAGGATGGAACTTAGTGAAGTTAATTTTACGGAGGAGGAAAAACAAAAATTAACAAAAGAAGAGCGTGAGAGATTTATAAATCCACCGAAGAGAACTGATGAGGAAATAGAAAAAAATAATAGAACAACATTTAAAGTTTTACAGAATTGGAAAATTTTACCTAAAGATATAACATTTGAAGAATGGATAAAAGCAGGTAAACCTCTTAATTATTAATATAGGTGTATTTATATATCAAGTGACGCACTTGGTATAAATGAATATAATGTGGGTAAGATAAGTGATTATGCAGAAATTAAGTATTTACGAGAAAGATATGATAAAGTTGAAGCAGAATATATTACGTTAATAAAAAGAAATGGAGGTAAATTATGCCAGTAAAATATCCAGAAGAGATACAGAAACTTATTGATATTTTTGAACCATATATGATTGGGTGTCATCTTGAAAATGCCCCTAAAGAAGCAATAGAAGCTGCTGAGAAATTTTAAAAGTGGGCTTGGGAACAGGAACAGTAGATGAGTAGCCACCAGTCGAGAGATTGGTGGTATTTTTATACCTAATTTTAAGAAAGTGAGGACAAGACAGTATGAAAAAATTATTTATTAGCCAGCCTATGGCAGGTAAAACAGACGAGGAAATAAAAGAAACAAGGAAAAAGGCAATAGAATATGCAGAGCTGCTATTAGGTGAGAAAGTAGAAGTTATAGAGTCTTTTTTTGAAGGAGCACCAGCAGAAGCTAAGCCATTGTGGTTTTTAGGAAAATCAATAGAACTTCTATCACAGGCGGATGTTGTATATTTTGTTAAAGGATGGGATAAGGCTAGAGGTTGCAAAATAGAACATCAGTGTGCAGTAGCATATAATATTAAGAGAATTGAAGATTAGATTGAATAAACAGCTATAGAGCTGTTATTTTTATACATAAGTTGCACCGGTGCAACAGAAAGGAAACGTATGTTGAAAAGATATTCACCGCCACCAGAGCCAGTGAAAAAAGAAAAATCACAATCTAAAATATTTATGGAAGATGATGATTTTGTAATGACACAGCTTAAAAGGCATGTATTAATATTACAGAATAGATTAACAATGGGAATGCATCAGGATGATGTAGATATTAAACTATATCATCAGGCTATAATGGATACTTTATATGAAATAGAAGAAAGGAAGAAGTAAGCACGCATAGCAATACGCTGTGGGTGCTATTTTTATGCCCAAAACTTAATGGCACTAAACTTTAGGAAAATGCTGACGAGCGGTAAACGGAAGAAAGGAGATAGAGTGATGAGAAAGACATTACCTATTAATTTACAGTTCTTCGCAGAGGGCGGAGATGGTAACGGCGACCAGAACGCTGGAAGTAACAATAATGGACAGGCAGGACAGCAGGGTGGTCAGAATAATCAGCAGGCGGCTGGTGTTGATTATGACAGATTACAGGAAATGATTAATACTGCAACTGCCAAGAAAGAAAATGCTGTTATTAAGGACTACTTTATGCAGCAGGGATTGTCTGAGAATGAACTTCATCAGGCGATTGCGGCATTTAAGCAGAACAAAGAACAGCAGGCAAGTGAGCAGCAGAATGTTAATGCTAACCTTCAGAATGAATTAACGGCGGCAAAGCAGCTTGCAGAGCAGGCTCAAGTAGAGCTTGCGGCTACAAAGGTAGCAGTAGAACTTGGTATTAATGTAAAGACATTACAGTACGTTCTTAAAATGGCTGATTTTAGTAAAGCCAAGGATGCAGACGGAAAAATCTCTGAGGATAATATTAAAGCTTCCTTAGAGCAGGTCCTTAAAGATGTACCAGCATTAAAACCAAGTACGGAGAACAATTCTGGTTTTCAGATTGGAGCTCCAGCAGGAAATAATAATCAGAGTAACGAGGAGGCTTTAAAGAAAGCCTTCGGACTATAAGAAAAGAGGTAAAAAAGTATGGCAGTATATGAATATGCAGAAACATTTACACAGCTTTTACAGCAGAAATACGAAAAGGAGCTGTGTTCAGATGACTTAACAAAATCTAATCCACAGGTAACATTTATCAATGCACAGACAATAAAGTTACCAAGAATGACAGTGAGTGGTTATAAAGACCACACAAGAACACCAGGTTTTAATTCTGGTACATTAAGTAACGACTGGGAACCAAAGAAGCTTTCACACGACAGGGATATAGAGTTCTTTGTAGATCCAATGGATATTGATGAAACTAACTTAACATTATCAGTTGCTAATATTCAGAATACATTTGAAACAGAACAGGCAATTCCTGAAAAGGACTGTTATAGATTTTCTAAGCTGTATTCGGAACTTAATACATATAAGGCTGGTAATATAGATAAAACAGTCATTACAGAAGCTAACTTTTTACAGGTGTTCGATAAAATGATGGAAGCTATGGATGAGGCAGGCGTACCGGAAGAGGGACGTATCCTATATCTTACACCAGCTATGAAAAGAATTGCCAAGAATGCAGAAGGTATTCAGAGAACAATGGCAGTTAATGGTGGAGCTAACAGTATTAACCGTAATGTTCACAGCTTAGATGATGTAGTGATTAAATCAGTACCATCAGCGAGAATGAAAACAGCATATGATTTTACAGAGGGCTGCAAGGCGGCAGGTTCAGCAAAGCAGATTAATATGATCCTCATTCATACGTCTTGCGTTGTATGCCGTGATAAGTACAGCTATATCAAGTTATTTACACCGGGAACAGATTCACGTACAGCAGATGGTTATCTTTACCAGAACCGTAATTATGGAGACCTGTTCCTGCTTGAGAAGAAAGCGGACGGCTGTGCCGTGAATGTAGAAGGAGAATAGGAGGCATATGATGAAAGCATTAAAAGCTAATAAGGAATATACAATAACGGAGCAGGAACAGGAGCGTTATGCTGCAGATGGCTATGATATTGTTGATAATGAAGGCAATATCATAGCTTATGGTAAGGGCAAGACAGTGCCTTATGAAAAATATAAAGAGGTTCTTGATGAGCTTAATAGATTAAAAGATAAAAATGACGTTGATTTAACAGCTATGACAGTTGAAGAATTAACTGCATATGCTAAGGACAATGGAATTGATATTGGACAGGCAACAACACAGGAAGGCATTTTAAAGAAAATAAAAGCCGCAGGGGAAGCGTGAGCCTATGGTATATGCAAGTAAAGAGCAATATCTAAGCGAACATAATACTATTCCAGAAGAACAGATTGAGAAGATATTAAAACAGGCGAGCCGACACATTGACTCGCTTACTTTTAATCGTATAACTTCAAGAGGCTTTGATAATCTGACAGAGTTCCAGCAGGCAATAATTATAGATGTATGCTGTGATATGGCTGATTTTGAGTATGAGAATGAAGATATGATTAATTGTGTCTTGCAGAATTATGCTGTAAATGGAGTATCTATGCAGTTTGGCAGCAGTTGGAATGTTCTTGTGCAGAATGGAATTGCTGTAAAGCGTGATACATATCAGGTACTTTGTCAGACAGGCTTCTGCTGTTTAAGTCTGGGGGTGTGAGTATGAAATATCCTTGTTTAGTATTAAAGCAGTTCTGTAAAACAGAAGTACATATTGAGATAGAGCAGGAAGGTCAAAACGTATATGGGGAGCAGTTAGACCCTGTGGTATGGGACGGATTATGCAACTATCAAGACAGTGGAAAGACGGTGCTCACAGCAGAACAGAAGCTTATACAGCTTGAGGGCTGTGCCTTAATACCTGGTGATATTGCGCCAGAACTGCCTCTTATTACTAAGGGTGAGATAACGGTGTTTGGCGAAACAAGGCATATATACAAGGGTACAAAATGCCGTAATCCTGATGGAACAGTAAATTATGTGAGATTGGATGTGATGTAATGGCAAAGAATGTTAAATCAACAGTAAAGCTTAATATGCCAGTGTTGAAAAGGCTTACGGCAGCAGCACAGGTGTCGCTGGCACAGACAGCGGAAGCAATACATACGAATGTAGTTCAAAGTCAGGTAATGCCTAGGGATACAGGTACACTGCAAAATGAAAGCACATTTGTATATACACAGGATATTGCCAATGGCAAGGTAGAACTTATATCAAGTACGCCATATGTAAGAAGGTTATATTATCATCCTGAATATAACTTCCATCAATCACCTTGGGTAGATGATAAAGGTAAAAGACACGAAGGCAATGCAAATGCCAAGGGCAGGTGGCTAGATGATTATCTTAAAGATGGTAAGAAAAGAAATTTTGCTCCAGATACATTTGCTAAGTTATACAAGAAAAATGCGGGGTTATGATGTTAGGAATAGGTGATGTAAGAGATTATATAGCAGGTCTTGGCATTGCAGACAATAATAATGTATATTGCGGCAAGCTTGATAATAAAAAAGATAAGAGCATAGGAGTATATAATCTTAACAGACAAAGACCTCTACAGACGGCTGTAGGAGGTTTAAATAACAGCTCTTATCGTATTAAGTCTGTAAGTATATTAGTACACTGGAATAAGAGTGTAAGAGATACAGAAGAAACCTCGGAACAGCTCTATAATATGCTTAGAGACACCAACAATAAAATAATCAATGATACAAAGCTTCTATTTACTAAAATGCAGGTTGATGGACCTGTGGATGTAGGGACAGATGATAAAGGTATCTTTGAGAGTGTAATAGAATTAGATATTTATTATGAAAGGTAGGTAAAGGTATGGCACAGAATACTAAATTAGCTGGATATAATGCAGGAGCAACACCTCTTACTGGCGTTAATCCGGTGCATACAATTCAGTTCGGTGTATGCATAACAGGAAGAAAGAGCACAGATACACCGGAAACAGTAGAAACAAAGGTTGTAAAAGATGCAGAGAGCTTAAGCATATCCGTAGATGGAACAATTGAAGAATGGAATCCAATGGATCAGGCAGGCTGGACAAGAAGACTTACAACAGGTAAATCATTGGGTATGACTATGGGTGGTAAGCGTAATTATGGTGATGAAGGTAATGATTATATCGCAAGCCTGGCTTTAAAGACAGGACAGGAATGTAATACCTGGGTTTCAATTATTTTCCCAAACCTTGACCAGCTTCTTATCCCAGCAGTTATAAATGTAACTTCCCTTGGAGGAGACTCAACAAGCATTGATGCACTTGAATGGGAAGCACAGTCAGATGGAAAACCAACATATATTCCATATACAGAATAAAAAAGAAAGAGAGAATTTGAATAATGGCAAAGACAGATTTTAAAGTAATAGACATATCAATGAAGATTACAAACCAGTTACCTATGGTTCGGATTACTGATGACTTAGTGGTAACTGTGAATAACAGAAAGAACACAATTCTTAATGTACAGGCTATGGCTGCTGAGGCTGAAAAGAAGAAAGATAGTGACAACGGAATGGGATTTATAACAAAGGCTCTCGAAATGCTTATTGGCAAAGAGGCAGCAGATAAGATTGAGGCTATGGACTTACCGCTTCCAGAATACAAGGAAATGTATAATGCAATAATGGGTGTTGCCACAGGAACATATGGAGAGGAAAATACACCCTCATAGTGAAATATATTATGACATATATGATGACTGGGAATTGATAGAGTCAAGCTTCCTGCAACAGTATGGCATACGATTACGAACGGAAGATGATATGTCTTGGGCGGAATTTTGTTCTTTATTATCTGGAATAATGCCAGAGACACCGCTTGGCAGAGTGGTGAGCATAAGGGCAGAAAAAGATATGAAAGTCATAAGAAACTTTACTAAGGAACAGAAGAAGATACACAATGACTGGCTTCTGAAACGTAATAACAGAGTGGTAGGAACACCACAGTATATAGAACATTGGACACGATTACAAAGAGATTTTAAGGCTGCTTACTCAAAGAAGTAGGCAGCTTTTTAATTGTGTCAGAAAGGAGGGAGAATGTCAGATACAGTAGGTCAGATAGCTCTGGAACTTGGAATAGATAGTTCACAGATAGTTAATCAGCTTACAGGAGCTTCTAATAAGGCAGCTAAGCAGGCAACAACTATCTTTTCTGGGCTTGGTAAGAAGATAGCCGCAGGATTAAGTATAGCGGCAGTTACTAAGTTTACGAAAGATTGCATAGAAGTAGGTTCTAATGTAACAGAAGTACAGAATGTCGTAGATACAGCATTTAAGGACTTAAGCTGGCAGGCAGACCAGTGGGCTTCCAATGCTATGATTAACTTTGGCTTATCGGAATTATCAGCCAAGAAGTATATGGGTGTGTTTGGCCAGATGAGTAATGCTATGGGTATTACAGGTAAGGCGGCATTGGATATGGCTGAAAATGTTACAGGATTAACCGGTGATGTTGCATCATTCTATAATCTGGGGACAGATGAGGCATATACAAAGCTTAAGTCTATATGGACTGGAGAGACAGAGACACTTAAGGATTTAGGTGTAATAATGACTCAGACTAACTTAGACCAGTATGCACTTAATAACGGCTTCGGTAAGACTACAGCCAAGATGACAGAGCAGGAAAAAGTAATGCTACGTTATCAGTACGTTACAAGTGCTTTATCTAATGCCACAGGAGATTTTGTTAAGACACAGGACTCCTGGGCGAACCAGACAAGAATACTTTCACTACGATTTGAGCAGTTAAAGGCCTCTCTTGGTAAAGGCTTCATAGCATTGTTTACACCTATATTAAGAGGTTTTAACAGCCTGCTGGCAGGATTACAGAAGGTTGCAGATGGATTTGCTAACTTTGTACAGTTGCTAACAGGGGCAGATATATCAGCCTCTATGGGTTCGATAAGTTCGGATATAGCAGGGATTGGAGCAGATGCAGGCAGTGCCGCAGACAATGTAAGCGATATTGGAAGTGCTGCTAAGAAGACAGCCAAAGATATAGAAAAATCACTTGCAGGTTTCGACCAGATAAATAAGCTGACAGAGCCAACAGATGATAGTTCTGATTCAAGCGGTAGTACAGGTGGAACATCTTCAGGAATCGGAAGCGTTGACCTTGTACCAGATGTGAGTGGAAGTACATCTAATGTTTCTAGTGCAATATCTGATATGGCAGATAAAGTCAAGAAAGCATTAGAGCCACTTAAAGCAATATCCTTTGATAATCTGATAACATCTCTTGATAACCTTAAGAGAGCTGCACAACCATTAACAGATAAGTTGTTCGCTGGATTGGAATGGGCTTATTACAATATATTTGTTCCTTTGGCTAAGTGGACTATAGAGGATTTGCTTCCGGCATTTCTTGATGTATTAGCAGGCTGTTTAGATGTACTAAATAGCGCATTAGATGCATTAAAGCCATTGTGGATGTGGGCTTGGGATAATTTCCTTGAGCCTGTGGCAAAGTGGACTGGTGGTGTGATTGTTGATGTCCTAAATGTGTTGGCATTTGCCTTGGATGGTATATCTGATTGGATAAAGAATAATCAAGGTCCATTTGATGCAATCGTAGTTACTATAGGAGCATTTGCAGCAGCTTGGAAAGCGGTAGATTTAGCAGAATTTCTTATGAATGCTGGCGGTGTTGTTGGATTGCTCAGTAAACTTAAAGATGCAACTTGGGGCTGTGTAACAGCTAAGATAGCAGATAAGCTTGAAACAGTTCAGATTTGTGCTATGTATGCAAAAGAATTTGTAACTGGTCTTGCAAAATCCACAGCAGAGCTAATAAAAAATGCGGCACAATGGGTAACAACAACAGCAGCTAAAATAGCAGATACAGCGGCTACAGTTGCTTATACAGCATCTATGTGGTTGGCGGAAGCAGCTACAACAGCATTTGGTGTAGCTATGTCGGTATTAACAAGTCCAATAACATTGGTTATCGCAGCATTAGCGGCGCTAGGTATTGCAATATATGAATTAGTAAAACATTGGGATGAGGTCAAGGAGGCAGCAGGAAAATGCTGGGACTGGATTACTGATAAATGGTGTAAGGCAGGTGATTGGTTTAAAGGCATATGGCAGAATATTAAGTCAGCATTTTCTTCATTTGATAACTGGTTACAGAATATTTTTAACATAGATTTTTCTGATAGTTTCGGTTTTATAGGCAATATAATGAATGCTTATTTGAATAATGTTTCCAATATATTTGGTGATGTAAAGCAGATATTTGGTGGATTGATTGACTTTATTGCTGGTGTATTTTCAGGTGATTGGTCAAGAGCCTGGGAAGGTATAGTTGATGCATTTGGTGGAATATTCTCGATGATAGCAGATATAGCCAAAGGACCAATAAATATGGTAATCGGACTTATAAATGGTATGCTTGACGGATTAGAAAGTGGTATTAACTGGATGGTTCGTAAGGTAAATAGTTTGAGTTTTGATGTGCCTGACTGGGTACCGGTTATAGGTGGTGACCATTTCGGGTTTGATTTACCGGAAGTTGGTTTTGGCAATGTTCCATACCTTGCACAAGGTGGATATGTAAAGCCAAACACACCACAGCTTGCAATGATTGGTGATAATAAACACCAGGGAGAAGTTGTAGCACCAGAGGATAAGCTTATCGATATGGCACAGAAGGCAGCAGCTATGGCATCCAGTGCTGAACTGTTAGCCGAAGCTATAAGTATTCTTAAGCAGATCCTTAAGATACTGGAAACATTAGATCTTGATATACAGCTAGATGGAAAGAGCCTTAAGAAGTATGTAGTTGATAAGATTAACGAGCATACAAAGCAGACAGGAAAATGTGAGATTATAACTTAACAAGGATGTGATGAATTGATACTAAGATGTGACAATCAGGAGCTTACGGCTCCTGTGTCCATCAAAGTGGATGATGAGATTATATGGTCTTCTTCAACAGGACGAGCACTTGACGGAACAATGTTAGGTGATGTAGTTGCTGAAAAGAAGACCTTATCTATATCCTGGGGAGTTCTTCAGGAAGATGAGCTGGTTCTTATTAAGAATAAGCTTGTTGCCGGATTCTTCCCAATAACATTTCATGATGATGGACAGGATATAACAATAACAAGTTACAGAGGTACACTAAGCAAGGAAGTAATAGGGGAGCTTGATGATGGTATTTTCTATTACAGAAGTGCAAGTGTATCTATTATTCAACAATAAAGGAGATTTATAATATGAAATTTACAATCAAACAGATTGACAGATGTGCAGCAGAATTACAGAAGTTACAGAATTCAAAGAAACATTGGCCAGTTAAGGTCAATTATGCAATTGCTAAAAATCTTAAAGCGTTATTGGCAGAATTAGAGGTATATAACGCTGAAAGAACACGATTATTAAAGGAAAATGCTTTAAAGGATGAAAATGGAAATGCAGTCGTAGAAGATGGCTCTTACAAGTTTGCAGAAGACAAGGAGCAGGAGGTGATTAAAGAAATTGATGATATGTATAACATTGAAACAGAACTTGATGTGCATATGATTAAGCTGGAAGATGTTAATGAATGTGATGCAGAGGGATATGATGGAACTACATTAGAAGATATTACAGCAATAGAGTTTATGATACAGGAGTAAACATATGTATAACAACGTAACAGAAGCTTTTAAAGAAACAATAAGAAGTCCATCAAGGACTTTTGAGGCAAGGCTTAAGATTAATGGCCGGTGGTTTAATTCCAAGTTCAAAAAATTGAGCTATGAAACATCAAGTACGGCTGATGAAGCTTTACAGCTAGGAGCGGCTGTATCTGCAAAGATAGAAATTACTATTAAAAAGATAGACGAATTATTTGAAAATACAGAGATACCAGTAGAGATAGGCTTAAAGCTGCCAAGTGGAAAGTATGAATATATTCCACTTGGCTTTTTTACAGCAGAGCGCCCACAAAGTGATCAGGCAACAACGACATTTACAGCATATGACAGAATGATGAAGACTACAGGACTATATATATCCAATCTGATATATCCAGCAAGTGCTGCTTCGGTTTTAAGTGAGATAAGTACAAGCTGTGGTGTTCCAGCAGACGTAAGTAGTCTGGATGACATAATGATACAGACTAAGCCCGTAGGATATACATACAGGGAAATGATAGGCTATATAGCTTCGTTAAAGGGGGGATTTGCCTGTGTAGACAGAACTGGAACTATTGTTATTAAGTGGTATGAAGAATGTGAATATTCAGTAGGTAAAGCAAGAATTATATCACTTGAACACAATGAAAGTGATTTTCATTTGGATTATTTAAACTGTAATGTCGATAGTCAGACTGAATTAACGCAGGGTGGCGGAGAGCTTGGGATAACATTTTCAAATCCGTTTATGACAGCAGACAGATTAAGCCAGATATATCAGGGTATTAAAGGGTTTGCTTATAGAGGAGCTTCATTAAAGACACTTGGAGACATACGTCTGGATCCGTGGGATGTTATAACTGCAAATGACGGCACTGGTGAATATAAAATACCGGTTATGAATTTGGTACAGGAATATGATGGCGGTATGGCTATGACTGTTACATCTTATGGAAAGACAGAAGTAGAGACCGAAACGGACTTCAAGGGACCGACAACACAACAGAATGAGAGAATATATTCTGATTTGATATTAGCAAAGGAATTAATAGCAAAGAAAGTTGATGCTGACTGGGTTAAGGCTAATACTGTTACAGCAGAGAAAATTGATGCCGTAAATGCAGAGATAATTGATATAAAGACCAATTATCTTAAAGCAGATGTTGCAGATTTAAGGTACGCTAACATAAAGCTTAGTAACATCGAAGCTGGCTCTATAAAGACAGCAATGATAGACACAGGTGCAGTTGGTACAGCTCAGATTGCAGACGGAAGCATAACAGATGCAAAGATAGTAGATTTGACTGCTAATAAAATAACAAGTGGAACTATAGATGCCGCGAACATTGAGGTAATAAACCTTAAAGCGGCTAATATTACAGTTGGTACTATTAATGGCAAGCAGATAGCTTCTGGCGCAGTAGATATGTCTAAATTTGATACAGATGTAACGCAATGGATAAGTGCGACAGATAAGGATGTGGAAAATGCAGCACAAAAGGCAGATACAGCTAATACAAATGCGGCAGGTGCATTAAGTACGGCGGAAGCGGCTAAACTTTTATCAGCGGCGGCTTCTAAGACTGCGGAAGGAGCACAGCTTACAGCAGATGGCAAGAATACAGTATTTTATCAGACAACAGCACCTTCAACGGAGAGTAGAAAAACTAATGATATATGGTTTAATACAGCAGATTCTAATAAGATGTATTACTTCGATGGCAAAAGCTGGATATTACGTCAGTTCGGAACTAATGCCATTGCAAATGCCTCTATAACCAATGCCTTAATAGCAGATGCAACAATACAGAATGCCAAGATTGCCAATATGGATGCAGGAAAGATTACAAGTGGTTATATATCCGCAGACAGGATAGCTTCAGGTTCGATTGTAATTGGAAAACTTGATGCTGGTACGCAGAATGATATAGCCGCCGCCAAGAAAAGATATCAGATAACCGTAGATTTAAGAGATACAAAATATAATACTGATACATATTATCCAGTATTAATAAATTCATCTATACCATATAACGGCTTACATAACTATGAATGTAATGTTCAGCTTAATAGCGGTTCCAAACCTATATGGTCTACGCACAATCAGGGATTTACCTGCAATCTTATTTTAAGAGTATTAGCAGGTGGCTGGGGAACAACGGATGCCGCTGGTTATTTGGAGGAGAATAATTATCGTTTTTGTAATAAAATGCCAGCATATGTGGGTCAGGTTCTTCAGCACAGTCAGATTTATTTTATGCTCCGTGGTGGGGCAAAGTATAATCTGTTCACACCTAACAGGAGTAATGGAGTAACAATATATACAACTAAAACAAACATAGCTCATAATACTAGTTATACAGTATATCTTGAGCCATCCAAAACACCTAAAAATGATTATGCAGAAGCTAAAGGCTCTGTAATTGCAAGCTGGTGTGCTGCAAATAATAAGACCCTTATTAACGGCGGAAAGATATATACAGGCAGTGTTACAGCAACACAGATAGCCGCAAATGCAATAACAACAGAAAAGATAGCGGCAAATGCAGTTAATGCAGATAAAATAGCAGCAAGTGCTATAACTTCGGCAAAAATAGCCGCAAATGCAGTAACCTCGGATAAGATTGTTGCCAATGCAGTTACAGCCGCAAAGATAGCTTCCAAGACAATAACAGCCAATCAGATAGCCGCTAATGCAGTTACAGCGGCAGAGTTAAGTGTATCTACATTGTCTGCAATATCCGCAAACCTGGGAACAGTTACAGCCGGAGTGCTTAAAAGCTCTAATTATGTTGCTGATAGTACAGGAAGTATATTTAATCTGAATAATGGTTATTTGGAAATAAATAATGGAAGTGTAAATTTAAAAAATTCGGTTGCATCAACAAAAATAAATGCATCTGGTTTTATAACTTCTCAATTTTTAGGGCATACGTTAGACTGCACAGGAACCATTTTTAATGGAGTTACAATATATAAAACAAATAATAAAAGTGACTATAAAATAATGCTAAGTAATGAGGCAGTTTCGATATTTAAAGAAGAATCTGAAATTATTTCAGGAAAAAATGGTGCCAAATATTATAAAGATGGATTTGATTATTATAGAAATAGTAAATTAGTTACAAGAGCAGGATTTGAGGACAATGGCGGCGCTTTCTGGTTAGCTAATAGCCAAGGTGCTAATACAATTGGTTTGATAGGAAGTCAAGGTTTAATCTATGGTAGAAAAATAAGTGCTGATTATGGGATTCCGTTTGTTCAATGGGGAACTAACTGGAATTTTGGTAGTGGATCCTGGAAAGAATATATTATTACATTTCAAAAATCATATGCTGCACCACCATTAATTTCAGTTATGCCTACGACATTATTCTCTAATGAAAATATTTGTTTGACTGAAGTTACAGAAACTTATTTTAAGTATTCGGTGTATGAACCAACAACATCATTTGCATATGGAACCAGATGGATGGCAATAGGTGTTAATAATGGATAAAATCCACAGAAGTGGTAGAAAGAGGTAAAAATGTTAAATGTAAACAAATCTATAACATTAAATGGAACAAGCAGTGTAGAGGAGAATGGTGCAGTTACAGATATTATGTATATGAATGCTACAATCTCCGCCAATGGAGGGTTGTCTATAAATCGCAACATAGCTAATGCACAGGCATATATAGCAAATAAGGCAACATATACGAAAGATATAACAGAATTTGAAAATAAATTAAATGAGTTGGTAACAGAATTTAGTAAATAAAGGAGGAAAATGGAGATGATTAGAGCACCAAATATTAAAGTGAATATTAATTAAAGAGTATATAAGATTTTAGGAGGAAAGAAAAAATGATAACTTTAAGATATATGTATGCGGAAGCTGCACACGACAAATTGCTACAGCTTGTTATAATAGCAATAATAACAGATACAATCTTTGGCATATTAAGGGCAATTAAGGACCGTAATTTTAATAGCTGTTTTGGAATTAACGGAGCAATCCGAAAATGCGCAATGATTTTATCTATAATATTGCTTGTTATTGTCGATTATATAACGCAATTCAATTTAATAGGCTTCTTACCTGAAGAAGTAAGACAATTTTTTGGAGAAAGTATCGGCATCGCAGGATTTTTCGAAATCCTATTCTTGACCTATGAAGTTGTTAGTATATTAAAAAATATGGTTCTATGCGGACTGCCAGTCAAAAAGATATGGTCATATGTAAGAACATTTCTTAGTAAATATACGGATGAGTTACCAGACGATGATGAGCTTGCAGATACGGCCAGTAAAGCAGAAGTAAGCAACGAAAAATATATTAGTTAGTAAGCACACGTAGTTGATTATGTGTGCTATTTTTATGCGCACATAGCGGAAATATATAAAAGAAAGTGAGAAATAAGACTATGAAAAGAGGAATAGACATAAGCAGACATCAGGGAAATCTTGATTTTGATTACATTAAGGAGAACTTTGATTTTGTTATAATCCGCTGTGCCTATGGCAGCGACTTAAGCAAGGATGACAGCGAGTGCGGACAGTGTGATTCTATGGCACAGACATATATAGATGAATGTGAGAAGAGAGGTATTCCGTATGGACTTTATCTATATCAGTATGCTGGCAACAATGATGAATCATTAAGTGAAGCTGCACACATACGAGAATGGTATAACAAGTGTAATCCAGTTATGGGATTGTATCTTGATATTGAGGATGCAGACGGATACAAGGCTGAAAATGGCATTGATTACCATTATACACAGGAGCTTGCACTTATATGGCTTGATGCATTATCCGATATTACTGCAAAGGGTATCTATGCAAGCCATAGCTGGTTAAATGAATATATGAATGTAGATGAACTTATAGAGCACGGTGCTCTTATCTGGGAAGCTCATTGGAATGATGATGGTGAGATCTGTGAAGATAAATTTGCTATGTCGCAGGAGTCTAGTGACTATTATTTAAACGATGGGACAAGAGTAGATTATGACATAATGTATGATGAAGTCTATGACAGACTTACAAAAGCGAATGAGTATGATCACAGGAATGATGATGTTGAAGATAATGATAATGCGGATGAAGATAATAATGCCGGTGCTGATGAGACTACAGAGCAGCTGCAGCATGAGATAGGAGATTATGTTGAATATAATGCAATATATGCCTCATCTACATCAGAAGCTGCACTCACACCATCAGCCGGATTTAATAGCGGAAGAATAACAAGGGTTATTCCCTGGGCTTCCAACCCATATCTTATTGACGATGGAATAGGCTGGGTCAATGATGGATGTATTGTATCAGCAGGCGACAGTTCGGATGGTGAAAGGAATGAAGAATCTGAAACTGACATATCTGATATAAAAGCCGGTGATAAGGTAAGAGTGCTTCTTAATGTTGATTATGATACAGATAGAGCATTTAATCTTTATTATGATGAATATGATGTTATCCAGGTTAATGGAGACAGAGCAGTTATCGGTATTGGCAATACTGTAACAAGTGCAATAGATGTACATAACATTGAAAAAGTCTGACATATATAATAAGGAAGAAACTCTTTTCATATCATAATAAAAATACACACTATACACATAAAAATGATTTATAATATTTATATTGTTGGAACACTATTAGGTAGTAGAAAAACAGATATGTAATTAGCACGTAACTAACAATATTATGCTAAATACCAGTAAATAAGCAACTTGCTGTTTCTGTACAGCAGGCTGCTGATGAAGGTAAGTTCTAATAGAAAGCTAGCATTTATGCTGTTTAGAGAGCTTTTAGAAAATCTAAAGGCTCTCTTTTTAATATTAATTGTTGGAGGTGGACATCGATAAATGAAATGTCCATCTCTTTTTTTATTAAATGTCTTGTCTTGCTGCTGGAAATGTAGTATATTAACAATAGTTTCTTGAACGACAACTAAATATTTTAGCGTGATAAGCAGCTTATAATGGAATGTGTGCTGCTTTTATCAGATGAATGGAGGAATTGTTATGAAGAGTATATATTTGCTCAAAGAAGATTTTAAGAATTTTCCAATAGGAGAGTTTCCATATGATAAGAATCATTCGGCAATGGGAGAGTATCATTTTGTGCAATATCCAGGGTATTATGGAAAATGGTATGACCCTGTGTGCAATTACAGATATAATGGTCAAGGTGCTTCGTGGGTTATTACGGAGTATTGTGGGAAGCATTATATGGAGCAGATGAGACTTCATAATACAGAGCCGCATAGAACTTTCCCAACTCTTGAGACTGGAGACCGCTTTTGGGAGAATTATGATATAGAAGCAAGTGTCAGAATGTTTAATACTAAGTGGGGAAATGCCGGTATTGGTTTCTGTGCACAGAATTCTCTTAATATGCTTGTATTTATGTTTGAAGATAAGCAGGTAAAGCTTGTTTACCGCCATAAAGAAAATGTTGAAGAGCTTGAAAGTAAAGCATTTGATTATAATAGTGACGATACATATATATTAAATGTAAGTGTTAACGGCAGTCATGTTGAGTGCTATGTTAATGGCACTAAATATATAGATATTGATACAGTTTATGCTGTACAGGGAGGAAAGGCAGCAATTACGGCTACTATACCAGCGGCATTTGGCTACATTAATGTCAATGTAGATGAAAAGACAGATGAAAGAATTAAAGCTAAGAGGGAAGAATACAGTAATAAATGCACAGAAGCACAGAGCAGATATCCAAAGATGAAGCTTGTTAAGAAGATAGACCTTAAAGGCTGTGGAACAGGAAGACAGGTACGTTTCGGACACCTGCTTGGTAATGGAGAGTATCAGATGGTGCTTGCCCAGTGTCAGAAAAGAGTCAACAGAGATGCATATGGAACTATAAGCTGTCTTACAGCTATGGATTTGGATGGTAATATATTATGGCAGTATGGTGAACCTACAGATAATATGGAGATAGGAAATATATCTGCTGATATGCCAATGCAGATATATGATATTGATGGTGATGGATACGATGAGGTTATAACTGCCAAGAATTTCGAGGTGCTTATACTTGACGGAAAGACAGGAAATGTTAAGAAAAGAGCAAAGACACCATTATCGACAATGGAAGAAGATGGCACAATTATAGGTGTTCCTGATGGAGAATATGCATTTGACAGAATTAACCCTGATGGAATGAGGATATGCAATTTCAGAGGACTTGACAAGCCAAGGGATATTCTTATTAAGGACAGATATTGCAGGGTATATGCGTTAAATGATGACCTTGAAGTTATGTGGCATTTTCAGAGTGATAAGAATACAGGACATTTTCCATTTGCAATTGACATTAATGGTGATGGCTATGATGAACTGCTGGTTGGATATAATATGCTTGATTGTAATGGAAAGAAAATGTGGACTATGCCGTTTAAGGTAGACCACATCGATGAAATTGTACCAGGAAGATTTGAAACAGGTCCTAATAAAGGGAAAAAATTCTTTGCGTGTGTTGCAGGTACACAAGGTTTTATTCTTTGTGACTTTGAAGGTAATATTTTAAAACAGGACGGAATTGGACACGCACAGAGAGTGAGTCTTGCTAATTACTGTCCGGATAAAGAAGGATATGAGATGGCTGTAGTTAATTTCTGGGGACATCAGGGCATTATATATTTCTACGACAGTGAAGGCAATGATATGTGGGAAATGGAGAATGAGCTTAATGGTAATCTTCTTACACCGGTTAACTGGACAGGTGATGGACAGGATTTCATACTTCTTAATGCAGATGTTAAGAGAGGTGGAATGATAGATGGTAATGGAATACAGGTTGTAAAGTTCCCTGATGACGGACACCCAACTCTTTGCACGGAGGCGGTTAATCTTTTAGGTGATGCAAGAGATGAAATTGTAACGTGGGATTATAATTATATGTATATATACACGCAGGATGATGAGCCGATGGAAAATGCTTACAAGCCATATAAGTATCCGGACTACAATGCTTCCAATTACAGAGGTGAGTATTCATATAGGAAAATATTCTGGTAGAAAGATGATAAATAAACAAGATATCATATATTGATTATAATAGCTGATAGAATATTAATGATGTAAGGGTTAAAAGGAATTTTAACACTTATTGCGGTGTTCGGATTGCTGCATTGCCATGCAATCCGAACAATCCGCTAACACCCCAGACTTCAATAAAAAACATATTCTACGACTTTTTATTCCGGAATATTGCATATATTTAATAATATGTTATAATACTAAAAGAATATATGATTATTTAATATTGGGGAGGTTGATATAAGTGCTTGCAACAAAGATTGTGAGTGAGGATGGTATAAGTTATAATCTTACACCACTGGGATATGTAGTGCTGATAGCAGTAGTTATTGTTGTGCTGGCTGTTGGTTTTATAGTAAAGGATAAGAAGACACACAGCGTAAAGAGGCTTGTGACATCAGCTATGGCTATTGCACTCGCTACACTAACTTCGTTTATTACTATATTTAAGATGCCTATGGGAGGTTCAGTAACACTTTTTAGTATGCTGTTTATCGTGCTTATAGGATACTGGTATGGAATAAGTGCAGGTATGACAGCTTCAATAGCGTATGGAGTATTACAGCTTATTGTTAATCCATATATTATCAGTCTGCCACAGATGTTTCTTGACTATATCTTTGCATTTGGTGCATTAGGATTATCAGGAATATTTGCTAATTCCAAGAATGGGTTGGTTAAAGGCTATATAGCAGGAATTGCTGGAAGATTCTTCTTCTCATTCTTATCAGGCTGGATATTCTTTGCGGTGTATACACCGGAATTCTTTAATAGTGCTGTATTATATTCGTTAGCATATAATGCGGCATACATAGGTGCAGAAGGAATTATTACAATAATTGTAATTATGCTTCCACCGGTAAAGAAAGCTATTTTATATGTTAAACAGACAAGCAATGAATAGCCTTTTTATAGTAATGGTATGTTTATATTAAGGAGATGTTGTAATCATGAATAATGAACTTACTCCAAGTGACATCAAGAAAATGGAAGATGAGATCGAATACAGGGTTCACATTGTGAGGAAAAAAGCTCTTGATGATGTTAAAGAAGCAAGGGCACAGGGCGATTTGAGTGAGAATTTTGAGTATTATGCCGCCAAGAAGTTCAAAAATCAGAATGAGAGCAGAATAAGATATCTTCAGCGAATGATTAAGACAGCAACGGTAATATCAGAAGAGTCGGCAGATGATGAGGCTGGTGTTAATAATACAGTTGAAGTTAAATATGAGGACGATGGTTCTACAGAGAAGATTAAGCTTGTGACAACGGTAAGAGGTGACTCTCTTGAAGGACTTATAAGTATTGAATCGCCTCTTGGCAAGGCAATACTTGGACACAAGGCTGGAGATAGGGTAGAAGTGGTCGTCAACAGTAATATAAGCTATTGGATTGAGATTTTATCTATTGAGAACACAGATGATTCAGGGGATAAGATTATGAGCTTCTAAGAAAGGTGGATAATCATTAGCAGAACAGATATACATTTAAGTGAAGCACAGAATAGAGCAATACATTTTAAAGATGGACCTGCACTTGTTATTGCAGGTCCGGGTTCGGGAAAGACCACAGTTATAGTTAACAGAGTATATAACCTTATTATTAAGCATAATATCAAGCCGTCATCAATACTGGTTATAACTTTTACCAAAGCGGCGGCGGTGTCTATGAAAGAAAGGTTTATGTCTTTAGAAGGAAGTCTTAATGTGCCAGTTACATTTGGTACATTTCATGCGGTGTTTTTTACGATATTGCGTCACGCATATAATTATTCAGTTAATTCCATTATTACGAGAGATTTACAATATAATTTTATCAGGGACAAGCTTATAAGCTTTGAACTTGAATATTCAGATGAAAATGAAACGGTAAACAGCATTTTATCGCAGATAAGCAAGGTAAAGAATGATTGTCTTAATATAGATGATTATATCAGTACAGCCTGTCCCTACGAAACATTCAGGATAATATATAAAGAATATGGGAAAATGCTTATATCAAGAAGGCTTATAGATTATGATGATATGGTAGTTCTGTGCAATGAGCTTTTTACACAGAGGGCTGATTATAAAGCTGCGTGGCAGGATAAATACAAGTATATTCTTATTGATGAATTTCAGGATATTAATAAAATGCAGTTTGACACAATTAAATTGATTGCAGGGGATAGTGCGAATATATTTGCTGTTGGAGATGATGATCAGAGTATATATGGATTTAGAGGCTCTAAGCCTGACATTATGCTTGCATTTAAAGATTATTATAGTAATGCAGAAATAATAAATCTGAATGTCAATTACAGGTGTACTGATAATATTGTTAAAGCAGCACGAAGCCTTATTGGTAATAATTCTCTACGATATTACAAAAATATCAAATCAGCAGGTATGGTAGGAGAATGTATACAGGTACAGGGAGCAAAAGATATACATAGTCTTAAGAAAATGCTTTCGGATAATATAAAGAAGTTGATAGAAGATGGCATTGAACCATCAGATATTGCTGTTATATCAAGAACCAACAGTATTAATGGTATATATTATTCCAGACTTATTGATGATGGAATTCCCTGCATTTCGGTGATGAAACAGGAGAATATATATGATTACTGGGCTGTTAAGGATATGCTTGCATATATTAAGGTGTCAAAGGGAAAATGTAAAAGAGAGGATATCTTAAGGATTGTCAATAAACCATTAAGATATATAAAAAGGACATTTATAAAAGAACCTTTTAGTTATGAACAGCTAAGAGCTTCTTATGAGAATAATGCTGAAATGATAAATATAATCAATGATTGGCAGTTTGATATGAATATAATTAAAAATATGTCGCCATATGCGGCGGTTAATTATATAATTAAAGGTATTGGTTATGAAGAATATTATAAGGAATATATATTAACGCATAGGATTAACGGGACAGAAGCTTACGATAAGATTGAAGAATTCAAAGAAATGGCAAAGAAGTTTGACACAATAGATAACTGGCTGGAATATATTAATAACAATAATATAAGTATGAATAATTCTAAAAATGCAGCATTAGTTGAGAATATAAAGGCTTCTAAAAATTCTTATCCGCAAGATAACGATAATGCAGTACATTTTCATACAATGCATAGTTGTAAAGGACTTGAGTACAAAGTAGTATTTATTATGGACGTGGTTGAGGGGATAATTCCTTATAATAAAGCTGTGCTTGATTATGAGATAGAAGAGGAGAGAAGGCTTATGTATGTTGCGATGACAAGGGCAAAAGAAAAGTTGTATCTGTTATATGCTAAAAGCAGATATAACAAGGATACAACCATTTCAAGATTTGTTACTGAGATAGATGACCATTATGTTGATTATTCGTTCTCAGAGTCTTCCTGTTCGTAGAGTTCTTCATATTCCATAGCATCAAGTTCTTCGTCAAATGCATCTGATACGATTTCATATTCTTCATCAGAGTCGATATTTTCAAGAACTGGCTCGTTGTTGCTGTCAAGAGAAAATCTGTATAAGTATACTTCACTTTCTTCTTCATCAATATCTGCAATAGGTAAAAGTGCAATATAGTTCTTATCTCCTGCTGGGAAAGTACGGATTATTGCACACTCTAACTCAGTGCCATCATCTAATGATAATGTTACTGTTGAATATTCAGAGTTGTTATTAAAATCTTTATTATCTGACATAAGTGCCTCCATTAAATATAGTCATTAACATACAATAAGAACTTTACCATATAAGTAGTATAAAAAGCAAACATTATAATAGAAAAATTAAGAAGACACACGATAAAAAGTTAAGAAAAATAATAAAAAACTATAAAAAAACATAAAATCAGGGGTTGTCAATTTATAAAAAAAGGTGTATATTACATATAAATTAATAAATTAAGTCAAAGGGGACAATTCAGGCATACAAAGCTCGGGTTGTCTCTTTTTTGATGTTAAGAAAGCAATGCCACAGATTAATGGAGGACAACTATGGACAAAATTGATAAGAAATTAATTACATTACTTCAGAATAATGCGAGAATGCCACTTAAGGCATTGGCTGAAAATGTGTTTTTATCATCACCAGCAGTTTCAGCAAGAATAGAAAGACTTGAGAAAGAAGAAATAATAGAAGGCTATGGGGTTAAGATTAACCAGATTAAATTAGGCTATCATATAACAGCATTTATTAATCTTGAGGTTGCACCTGTACAGAAGCCGGAGTTCTATCCATTTATCAAAACCTGCCCTAATGTAGTTGAATGTAACTGTGTTACAGGTAATTATTCAATGCTTCTTAAGGTTGTATTTCCAAGTACAATGGAGCTTGATACATTTATCGGACAGTTACAGAAGTTCGGAAGGACAAGTACACAGATAGTATTCTCAACTCCTGTTGCACCAAGAGGAATTGATGTTAATCAGGAGCTTCCGGGAGAAGAACCACAGGCATAAGTATAATAAAATTTGGTAAAATTCTATGTGAGAAAGCCGCAGGTGTTATTGATATATCTGTGGTTTTTTGGTACTATATTAATATGTGAAATGAGGTAAGGCACAGAATATATAATTTAAAGAAAAGGCGGGGTAATTAAATGCAGATAACAGACATATTAGATAATGTTTCAAAGGTTATAGTTGGTAAAGAGGAAGTTACAAAAAAAGTAATTACAAGCATACTTGCAGGTGGACATATTCTTTTAGAAGATGTTCCAGGTATGGGTAAGACGATGCTTGCCAAGACATTAGCAAAAAGTATTGACTGCGATTTTGGAAGAGTGCAGTTCACACCGGATCTGCTTCCATCAGATATAACAGGAATACATATATATAACCAGAAGAGTGAAGATTTTGTATTAAAGAAAGGACCTGTATTTGCGAATATCATTCTTGCTGATGAAATTAACAGGGCTACACCAAGAACACAGTCAGCATTGCTTGAGTGTATGGAAGAACATCAGGTTACTATAGATGGTGATACATTACAGTTAGATGAACCATTTATTGTAATAGCCACAGAGAATCCAATAGAAACAGCAGGAACATATCCGCTTCCAGAAGCACAGCTTGACAGATTTCTTATGAAGCTTGAAATGGGATATCCGGATAAGGAAGAGGAGATTACAATACTTAACCGTTTTCTTAAGGATAATCCAATAGAAGATATTTCTAATGTATGTTCCAAAGAAGATATTAAAGCTATGAAGAATGAGGTTAAGAATATATATATTCATCCTTCGCTTATAGAATATATTGTAAAGCTTGCAGAAGTTACACGTAATATGGGAAGTGTTGCAATAGGAATAAGCCCAAGAGGTTCAATAGCTATGGTTAATGCAGCAAGAGCATACGCTTATGTTAATGGACGTAATTATGTTGTTCCATCAGATATTAAAGAGCTTGCTTTATGCGTATGGGGACACAGACTTGTATTTAATACAGGAATAGTTGTTAAGGAGAACAGGGAACAGGCAATAAATGAGGCATTATCACAGGTAGAGGTGCCTACTGAAGAATGGAGCAATAGATGAATATAATATTAATGCTTATAGGTGTTGTTATTGTATACAACATATTGAGGATTACCTACAGGGATAACTGGAGCAGGAATTTATCGGTTGATGTTACATTTTCCAGCAATACAGCTACAAAAGGTGATACTATCAAGATGGTGGAGACAGTAACTAATGCTAAGAGAATGCCACTGCCTTGTGTTAATATTAAATTCAGCATAGACAAGAATCTGGTGTTTGGGCAGGAGGATAATAATTCCAGAATTACAGATAAGACTTACCGCAACGATGTATTTTCACTTCTTTCTAACCAGAGGGTAACACGAAAGATAGATGTATTGTGTGCCAGAAGGGGTGTATATAGATTAGAAGCCATTGAAACTGTATTTGCAGGTGCTTTTATGAACGATATTATGATTAATAATAAAAATGTTAATCATATGATTACAGTATATCCCAAGCCAGAAAATGTTAATAATCTTTTACAGGTCAATAACAGTATTTTAGGTGAGCTTGAAAGAAGAAAATATCTGTTAGAGGATAAGTTCGTATTTGCAGGAATAAGGGATTACCAGTCTTATGACAGCATAAGGGACGTCAATTGGAATGCCAGTGCAAGAACGGGAAAGCTTATGGTTAATCAGTATAATGAAACAGTGAGCCGTAATGTATGTATCCTGCTTAATCTTGAAAGCGAGGGCGTTCTTATGCAGGAAGATGTTATTGAACAGGCAATATCAATAGCGGCAGGCCTGGCCCAGCTTCTTATAGGAAAGGGTATCAATGTATCTGTAACATCTAATGGCTGTGATATTGATACTAAGGAGCAGACAGTGATAGAGGCTGGAAGCGGACTGTCACATTTTGGACGTATCAACACGGCATTTGCAAGAATAGATCTGAAGCTTCCTATGCAGGAATTCAGCATTATTCTTGATAATATGCAGGAATACAATAATAAGAACCAAAGGCAGGATTCGGTGTATGTTCTTATATCAGCTAACAAGCACGGAAAATTAAAGCTTTCAGCAGAAAGACTTATGTCTAAACAACAGAATAAAATATGGATTGTTCCGTGTGTTGTATCAGGCAATGGAAGCCTGTATCTGGAAAAGCTTGATTAGAATGTATAAGCAGTGTGGGAATGGAGAGTAAGATGCAGATAAGACATCTAAGAAATAGTAAAATCATAACGGAAATACTTATATTGTGTGTTGCGTACATATCAATGGCGGCGGGAGTGTATATAGGAATTGCCGGTAATGACACATCTAAGGCATATTATAGCCTTATTGTAATAATTCCAGCTATAGTTACATATTTTTCAAGAAAATATATTAAAAGTTATCCATTATTTATGGTGATTAATCTTGTGTTCGTTGTTATAGCGGCATTGCTTGCGGACACAGATCTGGAGTTTGCAGGTTATGTGATATGCGCAGCGGCAATATCTGGACACTCAATAAGGTTAAAGAATCTATATGTAAACAAGAAGCAATATGAGCGAGTTCAGGAAAATATATATGATGAAACTGGTAAGAGCAAGGATGATATGCTGATTGCTGTTAATGCGAGTGAGAAGCTTCATATAGCATATGGAATATTTATGATAGGCTTTTATATATTAGGAGGTATTGAAGGTAATTCTGTGCTTATGGAAATACAGGCATTTTTATTTGTTATGTTTGTATTATGCCAGTTCGTATATAATCAGGTAAGCAGGCTGTATGAGGTGTTCGTATTTAATGAAGGTAAATCAGAATTCCCGGCCAGAAGAATTATGGGAATTAATGTGCTTATAATGATTGTGTTCGGACTGCTTCTGGTATTTGGCATGCTTATATTCTATCACGGAAGATATGGCAATATATTCTCTATGATTGGAATGGCATTGCTTGCAATTATTAAATGGATATTAAAACTGTTATTAATGCTCCGCGGAGATGATGATACAGTAATGGACGATTATATAGAAGAAACGACAACTTCCCCTGAACCAGTAGAGGATGAGATGGATGTTATGGTTAATAATGCGGCTGGTAATGCTCTTATGGAGGTGGTTGCAATATTCCTTATAATCGGAGTGATTATATTAATAATAGTGACAATAGTCAGATATGCTTCCAGGTTCAGAAAGTCATTAGATAATGATAAAGATGAAGTGGAATATATTAATAATGACGAGGAAAAGGAATATAAAGTAAAGAAAAGTGTTAAGGTTAAGGATACTAAAGATAAAGCCAATATACGGTACAGAAAGCTTTATAAGAAATATGCCAAGTCCAAAAAGGTTGTCACAAAGTCTAAGTTGGCAGGTGCAAAGGTTGATTCGCATATGATGCCGGAAGAGATTACGAGCAAACTGATAACTGATGATGAAGCAAAAGCACGAAGAATAACAGATGACTATGAGAAAGCGAGATATTCTAATGGTGAAGTATCAGAGGAAGATATAAGTTTTCTTAAGAACTTCAAATGATTTTAATACATAGCTCAAATATATAACTGGACTTAATATTGTAATACATAATTTGATTTAATATTGCAATACATAATTTGATTTAATATTGCAATACATAATTTGATTTAATATTGCATTTAATATTGCAATACATAATTGAAAATTCTATTGACATTTTAAATTATATGCGTTATCATTTCAATAATTGATAATAAGTAAATGCAATGAAGAGGAATATTAGATAAGGACCAGCTTCAGAGAACTGTCGGAAGGTGCGAGACAGTGAAAGGAACTTATTGAACTCACCTTGGAGCTGCTACCCGAAATTATATCAGCAGGATATAAGAGTAGACGTAGACGGAAGCCAACCGTTATAGTGGACAGAATATAATGCAATATGCACGTATTCGGTGAGAGCGCAATTATTAATTGCGAATAAGAGTGGTAACGCGTGAGATTATATCTTTCGTCTCTTAGAGGTTAAGGCCTTTGGAGATGAAAGATTTTTTTTGTATAATTTACTTATTATGCTAATATAATTAATATATCAGGAGGATAATGCAATGTTTGATTACAGACAGTATAAGAGAGGTTATTTTATGCCACCGGTTGAGTGTAACGACTGGGTAAAGAAGGAGTATATTGACAAAGCACCAGTATGGTGTTCAGTGGATTTAAGAGATGGTAATCAGGCTTTAGTTGAGCCTATGAGTCTTGATGAAAAGCTTGAATTCTTTAATAAGCTTATTAAGGTTGGATTTAAGGAAATTGAGATTGGTTTCCCGGCAGCATCAGAGACAGAGTATGAGCTTTGCCGTACACTTATTGAGAAGAATATGATTCCTGATGATGTTACAATTCAGGTGCTTACACAGGCAAGACCGCATATTATTAAGAAGACTTTTGAAGCTGTAAAGGGTGCACCAAGAGCGATTGTACATGTATACAATTCGACATCTCTTGCACAAAGAGAGCAGGTATTCAGAAAGTCTAAAGAAGAAATCAAACAGATTGCAATTGAGGGCGCTAAGCTTCTTAAAGAACTTGCAGAAGCAGATGGCGGTAATTTCCTTTTTGAATATAGTCCTGAAAGCTTTACAGGAACAGAGCCAGAATACGCACTTGAAGTGTGTAATGCAGTTATAGATATATGGCAGCCAACACCTGATAAGAAGTGTATAATTAATCTTCCTGCTACAGTAGAGATGTCACTTCCACATGTATTTGCAAGTCAGGTTGAATATATGAGCAAGAATCTTCATAATCGAGAAAATGTAGTTGTATCACTTCATCCACATAATGACAGAGGAACAGGCGTTGCAGATGCAGAGCTTGGTATGCTTGCAGGTGCAGACAGAATAGAAGGTACATTATTTGGCAATGGTGAGAGAACTGGTAATGTGGATATTGTTAATCTTGCTATGAATATGTACGCACAGGGCGTTGACTCGGAATTGGATTTTTCTAATATGCCAGAGCTTGCAGAGATGTTTGAACGTCTTACACAGATGAAGATAGATGACAGACACCCATATTGTGGTAAGCTTGTATTTGCAGCATTCTCTGGTTCACATCAGGATGCCATATCTAAAGGTATGCACTATAGAATTGAACAGGATCCATCTAAGTGGACAGTTCCATATCTTCCAATTAATCCAGAAGATGTTGGACGTACATATGACTCAGACGTAATCAGAATTAACAGCCAGTCAGGTAAGGGCGGAGTTGCTTATGTTCTTGAGCATAATTATGGAATGATTATTCCAAAGGCTATGAGAGAAGACCTTGGTTATGCTGTTAAAGATGTATCGGATGTTAACCATAAGGAACTTGCAGCAGATGAGGTTCTTGAGATATTTGAGAGGCGTTATAAGAAGTTCACACCGGTATTCAAGATTTCAGAAGTCCATTTCAAGCAGATTGATGGTATCCAGACAGAAGTTACAATTGAGGCTGATGGAAAGACAACAGTAGTAGAAGCGGGTGGTAATGGTCGTCTTGATGCTGTAAGTAATGCACTTTCAAAGCATTTTGGAAAGCCTTGTGATGTAATGTGCTATGAGGAACATTCATTAAAGCAGGGTTCTGATTCAAGTGCTATTGCATATGTAGGAATTAAGGGTGATGATGGTAAAGAATACTTTGGCATAGGTATCGACCACGATATCATAAGAGCTTCAATTGATGCGGTAGAATCAGCAATGAACAGAAGTATGGCTGAGTAAAGAATAATATCGGTATAAATATTGTATCTGCGTATATGAATATATTTGCAGACATATAATTATGTGCTTCCTTTAAACAGCAGGAGATATAGTAATATTTCCTTCTGTTTAGAAAGGAAGCCTTTTTATGTAATGGATAATTTTATCGGAATTTACTATTACATAAAAGGAACTATGTGCTGGTGATATGTACCCATATGAAGCTGTAGTCTGTCGCAAGCGGTCGTGCTCGGTTAGGGAATGTGCTTTGCATATTCTTTTTTAGTTCATATTCTTTTTTAGTAATAACTGGATTTTTGACTTACCAGCTGTTATAATCTTATAGTTAATGAATTAATTCTGAAAGGAATGAATATATGAGTAAGATTATTCTTGCATCTGGTTCACCAAGACGCAAAGAACTGCTGGAACAGATAGGAATAGAATTTGATATAATTACGAGTGATGTTGATGAGACAACTTTAATTACACAGCCGGATGAATATGTGAAATATCTATCAAGGATTAAGGCACAGGCTGTATGGGATATGGTAAAAGATGATGATGATTACAGGAATGAAGATGTTGTAGTTATAGGTGCAGATACAATCGTAAGCCATAAGGGACATATTCTTACAAAACCTAAGGATACGGGTAATGCTTTTGATATACTTAAGGAACTGGCTGGTGATTGTCATCAGGTGTATACAGGTGTTACACTTATCAAGAATAATAATGTTGTAAGTAACTTTGCAGAAAAGACAGATGTATACTGTAATGATATTAGTGATAATGAGATAAGAGAATATATAAGTACAGGTGAGCCAATGGATAAAGCAGGGGCTTACGGAATTCAGGGGAGATTTGCAGCATTTATTGGAAAGATAGACGGTGACTATAATAATGTTGTCGGACTTCCGGTTGCAAGGGTATATCAGGAGTTAAAGTTATGGTTAAATTAATTGCAAGTGATCTTGATGGTACAATACTAAGAAAAGGTGCCCAGAGTGTAGAACCATCTACAATTAAAGCGATTGAACAACTTGTTAATAAAGGAATGTACTTTGCACCTGCCAGCGGAAGGCAGATAGTAAGCCTGAAAAGGCTCTTTGAGCCTGTAAGCGATAAGCTTGTATACATTGCTGAGAATGGAGCATTATGTGAATATAAGGGTGAGGTTATTGCCAAGACACCAATGGATAGAAAGCTTGCTCTTGAGATAATAGAAGATGTATATGAACAGCCTGATTGCGAGGTGCTTATATCAGGCCAGCATACAGCATATATCAAGCCTAAGACAGAAGAATATCATTATAGAATGACCAAGGTTGTTAATTACAAGACTACACTTATAGATAAATTCACAGATGTAGATGAAGATATATTAAAGATTGCGGTATGTGATTTAAGCGGAATTGATAATTCCAAGAAGCATTTCTTTAGCAAATGGAATGGCAAAGCTTCGATTACAGTTTCAGGAGATTTATATCTTGATTTTATGGAGAGCAGCGTTACCAAAGGAAAAGCAATGCATCAGCTTCAGCAGTACTTTGGATTGTCAGAAGATGAATGTATGGCATTTGGCGACAATTATAATGATATTGATATGCTTAAGTCAGTAAAATATGCGTATGTTATGGATACAGCATGTGAGGATATCAAGAAATATGCATATGACACAACTGAATGGGTTGAAGGTACACTAAGAAAAGAGTTTAATATATAAGATAATGTTTGTAGAAATGAGGAGTATTATTATGGAAAAACATATGAAAGAATGTGCAAAGGTATTTTTAAGAGATCAGAAGAAGCTTTTTGATGAGCCGGTTGTATATGATTTAGAGGAGGCAGAAGATTTTCTTGAGGAATGCTTTGCACAGTATTGCAGTAATATTAAAGAATTAAGACAGATTATGGACGATGAGGGAATGGATGTATCAGAACTTTCTGATGCAGAGCTTGAGGAACAGCTTGAAGTGTTCAAGCTTGATAATAACGGCGGATATTTCTTCGTAGAGGCATAGTTGGGCTGATATGAGAATAACAATATGCTGTGTAGGCAAAGTAAAGGAAAAGTTCTATTGTCAGGCAATAGATGAGTACAGTAAAAGGTTGTCAAGATACTGCAAGCTTGAGGTAAAAGAGGTGGCAGATGAGAAGACACCTGATAATGCAAGTGATACTGTTAATGATATAATAAAGGCTAAAGAGGGAGAAAGACTTCTTTCGTGCATAAAAGATGAAGCATATGTGATAGCTCTGGCAATTGATGGTAAAATGCTTGATTCTGTACAGTTATCACAGAAAATAGATAATCTTGGAATATCAGGAAAGAGTGATATTGTCTTTGTTATAGGAGGTTCATTAGGGCTTGATAAAAGGGTTCTTGACAGGGCTGATTTCAAGCTTAGTTTTTCGCCTATGACATTTCCACATCAGCTTATGAGAGTAATTCTTCTTGAACAGATATATAGAAGCTACAGAATTATGAAGAATGAACCTTATCACAAATAACCAGAATGGAGAAGTTATGAAAAGAAATAAGAAAAGATTAATAACAGCACTTATCATTATTGTAGCTGTGGCTGCGGTATTAGTATTTATGAAGTTCTTTAATGGTAATTTATTATATATTTCAACTGGTATGGGAAAATCTGTTGTTATGAAGGTTGATGGACAGAAGACTTATACATTTGAGGCAGAAGTATTAATGTCAGATGCTAAGAAACAATATGAAGATATGTTTGGAAGCAGTATATGGACAGAAGATATTGACGGACAGCCGTTTGAGGAATATATAAAAGAACAGATAAGAGTAAAGCTTATAAGAGTAAGATGTATGAATTCTATGGCTAAAGAAAGAGGAGTAGTTCTTGGAAGAGAAGAAAAGAATGAAACAGCTAAGGCAGCAGAACAGTATTTTGATGGTCTTACAGAAGAACAGAAGAGCCAGTATGATATCACAGAGGATAAGGTTAATCAGATGTTTACTGAATTTGCAATCGCTTCAAAGCTTTACAATGATGTAACTTCACTTATGGATATTGAAGTGAGTTCAGATGATGCAAGAGTAATAAATATACAATATATTGTAACAGACTCAAAGGAAGAAATTGACAAAGCTTATGCAGAATTAAATGAGGGCAATTCATTCTTTGCAATTGCCAAGAAATATAATGCTGACGGCGAATATGAATATGAACTTAGAAGAGGCGAGATGGCTAAAGCATTTGAAGATACAGCTTATTCACTTTCAACAGGCCAGACAAGCGGAATCGTAGAAGCTGACGGAAGATTTTATATAATAAGATGTACGTCAGATAATGATAAAGCGAAGACAGAGGTTAATAAGTCATCAATTCTTGAAAAGAAGAAGTTAGAGGCATTTAATGATAAATTTGAACAATATGAGTCTTCAAAGTATGTTGAAATTAACAAAGATGAATGGAATAAGTTAAAAGTTTCTTCTGCACCATCTTTTAATGTAAGATTTGAGGATTTATTTAATTCAATAACAATTAATTAGAGTAGTACAGGAGTGTAGAATATAATGGCAGCAAAATATGATGCAAATAGTATATCAATTCTTGAAGGTCTTGAAGCTGTAAGAAAAAGACCAGGAATGTATATAGGAAGTGTTGGAACTAAAGGACTTAACCACCTTATATATGAGATAGCTGATAATGCAGTTGATGAACACCTTGCGGGTTACTGTAGCGAGATTACAGTAACCCTTAATAATGATGGAACTGCTACTATTATAGATAATGGACGAGGTATTCCTATAGGAATTCATCCAAAGGCAGGCATACCTGCAGTTGAGGTAGTATTTACAGTGCTTCACGCAGGTGGTAAGTTCGGTGATGGCGGGTATAAGATATCAGGCGGACTTCATGGTGTAGGTGCGTCAGTAGTTAATGCACTCTCAGTTTGGCTTGAAGTAGAGATAAAGGTTGATGGTGGTGTATACAGGCAGCGTTATGAAAGAGGAAAGGCAGTAGCACCACTTGAAAAAGTGGGAACATGCAGAAAGAATGATACAGGAACTAAAGTAACATTTCTTCCTGATGGTGAGATATTTGAAAAGACAAGATTTAAGTCAGATGCAATAAAGAGCAGAATGCACGAGACAACTTATCTTAATCCGGGACTTACAATACATTTTGAGGATAAGAGAAGTGGAAGCGAGGAAAAGATTACATATTCAGAACCAGATGGTATCAAGGCATATGTAAAGGAACTTAACAATGGCAAGGAAGCTGTGACGGATATTATCTATTTTAAGAAGAGTGAAGACGGCATAGAGGTAGAGTGTGCTTTCCAGTATGTTAATGAGTTTGAGGAAAATATTCTTGGTTTTTGTAATAACATATACACTCAGGAGGGGGGAACTCATATTACAGGATTTAAGTCTAAGTTCACTATGATTATTAATCAGTATGCAAGGGAGTTAGGTGTTCTTAAAGAAAAGGATAATAACTTTACCGGTCTTGATGTAAGAAATGGTATGACAGCAATTGTGGCTATCAAGCACCCTGCACCAAGATTTGAAGGCCAGACTAAGACTAAGCTTGATAATCCGGATGCGGGAACAGTTGTAAGTGCGGTTACAAGTGATGAGGTACAGTTATATTTTGATAGAAATCTTGAACAGTTAAAGTCAGTAATAGCCTGTGCCGAAAAGTCTGCAAAGATAAGAAAGGCAGAGGAGAGAACGAAGACTAATCTTTTATCTAAGTCTAAGTTCTCAATAGATTCCAATGGTAAGCTTGCTAACTGTGAGAGCAAGAAGTCAGAGGAATGTGAGGTGTTTATAGTCGAGGGAGATTCTGCGGGTGGTTCAGCCAAGACAGCAAGAAACAGACGTACTCAGGCTATACTTCCAATAAGAGGTAAGATACTTAATGTAGAGAAGGCTTCTATTGATAAGGTGCTTGCTAATGCCGAGATTAAGACTATGATTAACTCATTTGGCTGTGGATTCCTTGAAGGTTACGGCAATGATTTTGATATAAGCAAGTTAAGATACGATAAGATTATCATTATGACAGATGCCGATGTTGATGGTGCACATATTGATACACTTCTGCTTACATTTTTCTATAGATTTATGCCTGAACTTATTAATCAGGGACATGTGTACATAGCTACACCACCGCTTTACAGGGCTGAACTTAAGAAAGTACCTAAGGCAGACAAAGCTTCTAAGAAGGCAGAAGGAACTAAGACGAAGGTAGATAAGAGCAGGACAGTACAGTATCTTTATGATGATAAAGCACTGGAAAGGTATAAAGAGCTTCACGCAAGTGGAACATTTACTCTGCAAAGATATAAGGGGCTTGGCGAGATGGACCCTGAACAGTTATGGGAAACTACACTTAATCCAGAGACAAGAATATTAAAGCAGGTAGAGATAGAGGATGCAAGAATGGCAACAGAGGTTACTTCTATGCTTATGGGAAGTGATGTGCCACCAAGAAGAGCATTTATACATGCACACGCTAATGAAGCGGAGATTGATGCATAAAAATGATATGATGTTGGGGTCAAAAGCCCCCAACTATGATACCTACGGATTGTTCCGTGCTACGCACTCCCACAATCCTCCCCAATATTCGCATATCGTGGGACTATCATCCCACTTTTATGCTAATATTGGGGCGGGTCCCAAGGTCATTCACCCACATATGAGCAAGCTCATATGGGTTTAGACCTTTTGACCCTGGTATTATGATATATATTAATAAAAGTATTATACGGAGATAATAATGGCAGAGAATATTATTAAAACTGAATATTCTGAGCTGATGCAGAAGTCCTATATAGATTACTCAATGAGTGTTATAACAGCAAGAGCACTTCCGGATGTAAGGGATGGACTTAAGCCAGTACAAAGAAGAGTGCTGTATGCTATGGATCAGCTTGGTTTAAATTATGATAAACCTCATAGAAAGTCAGCGCGTATCGTAGGTGATGCAATGGGTAAATATCATCCACACGGCGACAGTTCTATATATGAAACACTTGTTGTGCTTTCACAGGATTTTAAAAAGGGAATGGCACTTGTTGACGGTCACGGCAATTTTGGTTCTATAGAAGGTGACGGTGCTGCGGCTATGCGATATACAGAAGCCAAGCTTAAGAAGTTCACACAGGATGTATATTTATCAGACTTGGATAAAGATGTAGTTGATTTTGTGCCTAACTTTGATGAAACAGAGAAAGAACCAGCAGTTCTTCCGGTAAGAATACCTAATCTGTTGGTAAATGGTGCTGACGGTATCGCAGTTGGTATGACAACTAATATTCCAACACATAATCTTTCAGAAGTTGTCGATGCAGTATGCGCATATATGGATAATGAAGATATAACTACAACTGAGCTTATGCAGTATATACCCGGACCTGACTTTCCTACAGGTGGACTTGTTATTAATAAGTCAGAGCTTGCAGGCATATATGAGACTGGTACAGGAAAGATAAAGTTAAGAGGAAAGGCTGTATATGAGCCAGCGGCAAGAAAAGGCGAGAAGGACAGGCTTGTAATAACAGAAATTCCTTATACAATGATAGGTGCTAATATTGGAAAGTTCATATCAGATATAGTGGATTTGGTTGAAACCAAGAAGACAACTGATATTGTTGATGTGTCAAATGAGTCATCAAAAGAAGGTATAAGAATAGTTCTTGAATTAAAGAAGAACACAGATATTGAAAATCTTAAGAACCTTTTATATAAGAAGACTAAGCTTGAAGATACATTTGGTGTAAATATGCTTGCTATAGTTGACGGCCGACCGGAAACTCTTGGGTTACGCCAGATAATAAAGCATCATATTGACTTCCAGTATGAGATAAATACAAGAAAATACACAACACTTCTTAATAAGGAGCTTGCCAATAAGGAGATTAAAGAAGGACTTATAAGAGCCTGCGATATAATCGATCTTATAATAGAAATTCTTCGTGGAAGCTCTAATCTTAAAATGGCAAAGGACTGCCTTATTAATGGAAATGTTGATAATATCAAATTCAAGTCAGAAGCCTCTAAGAATCAGGCGGCTAAGCTTGATTTTACAGAAAAGCAGGCTTCAGCCATACTTGAAATGCGCCTGTACAAGCTTATAGGTCTTGAGATACTTGCACTCCAGAAGGAATATGACGAATGTCTTTCAAAGATTGCAAAGTATGAAAAGATACTTGGCAGTAAGAAGGCTATGGCAAAAGTAATAAAGGACGACCTTGTAAGAATTAAGAAGGAATATGGTGTTGAACGAAAGACCGTAATAACTGATGCAAAGGTTGCAGTATTCGTTGAAAAAGAAGTTCCAGCACAGGAAGTTGTATTTATTATGGATAGATTTGGCTATGCAAAGACTATAGATACAGCTTCTTATGAACGTAATAAGGAAGCTATCTACAACGATTTTAAGTATGTATTTACCTGTATGAATACTGATAAAATATGTATATTTACGGATAACGGACAGCTTCACCAGATTAAAGTAAAGGATATTCCTTTCCTCACTAAGTTCAGGGACAAAGGTACTCCAATAGATAATCTTGGAAATTATGACAGCAGCGGTGAGCTTATTATATACCTGTGTGCATATGAAACTATCAAAAATCAGAAGCTGCTCTTTGTTACAAGTCAGGGCATGATGAAGATAGTTGACACGGCAGAATTTGATGTAGCCAAGAGAACGGTAGCTTCGACAAAGCTTCAGGATGATGACAAGATAGTAAGCATTGAAAAGGCTGACGTTCAGGTTGAAACGCTTTCTAAGTTTAATCTTGATGGCAGCAGAAGTGAAGTTGAAGAAATTGTAAGTAATAAAAATGTAATTGTACAGACAGCTAATGGTGTGTTCTTAAAGTTCCCTCTTTCTGAAATACCAGTTAAGAAGAAGAGTGCAGTAGGTGTCAGAGGTATTAAGCTTGGCAAAGACGATTATATAGAAGATATATTCATTATGGATGACGGAATGGAATTCACGATGGAATATAAAGGAAAGAAGATAGACTTTGCTAAGATGAAAATGGCACATAGAGACACAAAAGGCATAAAAGTCAGAGTGTAAATTATAATTTTGCTATTCATCGTATATAAATAACATTTCAACGCTATATAAGCATAATAAAATCAGGACAATACAGCGTGGCGTATTCTGCTGCATTGTCCTGATTTTTATTTTTGAATAGAGCTATTTTATAGTTGATAAGAAATATTCGTGTATGCGTGTGTCGCCTGTTAATTCAGGGTGGAAAGAAAGTCCAATCTGATTATTGTATTTAGCGGCAACGATATGATTATCAACACTTGCAAGCACTTCAACACCATCGCTGACATTTTCGATATAAGGTGCTCTTATAAATGTCATAGGATAATTGCCGATATGCTTAATATCAGCGTTAGTTACAAAGCTTGAAAGCTGTCTTCCGTAAGCGTTACGTTTAATGGTGACAGGAAGCGTTCCTATATGGACTGTGTCATCGTCTGCTATATGTTCAGAGAGAAGTATAAGTCCAGCACAGGTTGCAAGTGTTGGAAGACCATTACTAATCATATTCTTAATGTCCTTCATCATATCAAGCTTGTTAAGTAACTGTCCCTGAACAGTACTTTCACCGCCAGGCAGTATCAGACCGTCTAATCCCTCTAAATCATCCCGTTGTCTTATTTCTATTGCTGTATGTCCGATTTCTTCAATCATATGCTCGTGTTCAATAAAAGCACCTTGGACAGCAAGTACACCTATCTTCATAGTAAGCCTCATTTCTATGTGCGATTATATTATTAACGTCCACGTTCTTCCATAATTATCTGTATTTCACTAGGATTGATACCTACCATAGCTTCGCCAAGGTCTTCTGATAACTTGGCAATAAGTGCTGCATCCTGATAGTTAGTAACAGCCTGAACGATAGCAGAAGCACGTTTTGCAGGATTACCAGACTTGAATATACCAGAACCTACGAACACACCCTCAGCACCAAGCTGCATCATAAGAGCAGCATCAGCAGGGGTTGCAACACCACCAGCGGCAAAGTTAACAACAGGAAGCTTTCCATTATCGTGCACATAAAGTACAAGGTCGTAAGGAACCTGTAACTGCTTAGCTTCCTCAAAGAGTTCATCTTTCTGCATAGATGTAATCTTGCGGATTTCAGAATTCATTTTTCTCATATGGCGTACAGCCTGAACAACATCACCAGTACCAGGTTCACCCTTAGTTCTAATCATAGAAGCCCCTTCGTTAATTCTTCTTAAAGCTTCGCCTAAGTCCCTTGCACCGCATACAAATGGTACATTGAACTGTGTCTTATCAATATGATAAATGTCATCAGCAGGAGAAAGTACTTCTGATTCATCAATATAATCAATCTCAATAGCCTGTAAAATCTGGGCTTCAACAAAATGACCGATACGGCACTTAGCCATAACAGGGATACTTACAGCTTCCTGAATTCCTTTAATCATCTTAGGGTCACTCATACGTGATACACCGCCAGCGGCTCTGATGTCAGCAGGTATTCTTTCAAGTGCCATAACAGCACAGGCACCAGCCGCCTCAGCAATCTTAGCCTGTTCAGGAGTTGTTACGTCCATAATAACTCCGCCCTTTAACATCTGTGCAAGTCCTTTGTTTAATTCATACTGAGAAGTAGTTGTCATAATTATTAACCTCATTTCTTTATATTTAAATGCTTTTTGTTAAATTGTTAAAATGCTCTGCCAGAACTACAAATATATTACATAGCAGTAACTTAATTAACTTGCGACTATAATAAGACTTATCTGATTATATTAAAATGTTCAATGTAAAGAAGTTTGATAATGTCAGGTGGTATTAAACTGACATTTAATTATAAGGGAGAAGATGAATGTGTAATAAGGTCAGATGTAATTATTGAATAAAAATATATAATTTTATATTTGACAATACAACATTTATGTTGTGCTCTAATAAAGTAAGAGGAAAATATTACGCAAAAATAATTAGCTGCATTGACAGGAAACAAACAGCAGGATATTTCCAGAATTGAGAAAAAGAAAAGTAATCCAACAATACGCACATTTAGTCATATACTTGAGGCTTTAGGTTATAAATTACAAATTGTAAAAAAGAAATCAATATAATATAATATAATAATATATAAAGTTAAGATAGTATCTAATAAAGGAGGAGTATATGTATACATACAAAACAGAGATTTTAACGGTTGGCACTAAATGGCTTTCAGATAAGGCAGATGCTAATGATATTGCTATGTTAGACAATCTGATTAATGAGAGAGCAGCTGACGGCTGGGAGTTAGTCACTTATGATTATATGGCAACATCTATGCAGATTAAAGGAGCATTTGTTGTTACATTCAGAAAAGAAAAAGATGATAAGACGTGGAATGGATTGGGATAAGACTTTGACATTTACTGTTCCTATGCACGGTGAAGCAAGATATAGATTTGATTATCTTACATCAACTTATGATAGTAAAGATGGTAAGGTTGAGAAATTCACATTTTAAAAATATTTAAAAATACCCTGTCATTATTGGCATATACTGGAAGTCCCAATATATAGTGGGTAGTGACAGGGCTTTTTATATTATTATGTTTGTTTATTAATTCTGAACTGTAGTTATTTAGGTTTTATTTTAAATGAGCTTTAAGTGAGTATATTTTATAGTGGTATATTTTATAATTTCTGGTTGTCCTTCATATACTCATCATAAAGTCCGATAACTTTATTCATAACCTCAGGGCCAGGTGCTCCGAGAGTAAGACGTTTTTCAACGCAGGTCTTTAAGCTGATAGCTTCGTATACATCTTCTTCAAATACAGGGCTTATCTTCTTGTATTCATCAAGTGAAAGGTCATCAAGTGCAATACCCTTGTCAATACACATAAGAACAAGCTGTCCTACAATACCATGTGCATCCCTGAAAGGAACCCCTTTCTTAACAAGGTAGTCAGCGGCATCAGTAGCATTAGTGAAGCCTTTTTTAGCTGAGTCTTCCATACGTGTATTATTGAATTTCATAGTATCAATCATACCCTTGAATAAGCTTACACAGCCCTTAACAGTATCTATAGCATCAAATGTAAGCTCTTTATCTTCCTGCATATCTTTATTATAGGCAAGAGGAATTCCCTTCATAGTTGTGAGGATACTCATAAGAGCACCATATACACGTCCAGTCTTACCACGGACAAGCTCAGCTATATCAGGGTTCTTCTTCTGTGGCATAATGCTTGAACCTGTACTGAAAGCATCATCTAATTCGATGAATTTGTATTCGTTAGAATTCCATATACATATTTCTTCAGAAAATCTGCTTAAATGCATCATAATAGTAGAGAGTGCACTTAAGAATTCAATAACATAATCTCTGTCTGATACAGAGTCCATACTATTAAGAGTAGGACCAGCAAATCCAAGAAGCTCGGCTGTCATCTCTCTGTTAAGGGGATATGTAGTTCCTGCAAGAGCACCAGCACCAAGAGGGCAGTAGTTCATTCTGTTATATATATCGTGAAGTCGGCTTCTGTCACGTCTGAACATTTCAAAGTAAGCAGAAAAATGATGAGCAACAGTTACAGGCTGTGCTTTCTGAAGATGAGTAAAGCCTGGCATATAAGTGTCAACATTTTCTTTGATTATTCTTAAGATAACTTCCATAAGCTCTCTTACTTCTTCATCAACATTTTTAACTTCATCGCGTGTATAAAGTCTCATATCAAGTGCAACCTGGTCATTACGGCTTCTGCCTGTGTGAAGCTTCTTTCCTGCATCACCGATACGCTCAATAAGGGTAGCTTCCATAAATGTGTGAATATCTTCATATTCATCAGTGATTTCAAGCTTTCCAGATTCTATGTCAGAAAGAATACCTTTTAAGCCGTCAGTAATCTGCTTTCCTTCATCTTCTGAGATAATACCCTGAGCAGCAAGCATTGTAGCGTGTGCAATGCTTCCCTGAATATCCTGCTTGTAGAACTTCTGGTCAAAGGAGATAGAAGCGTTAAAATTATTAACAAGCTCATTAGTTTCTTTAGTGAAGCGTCCGCCCCAAAGTTTCATATTGTACCTCTTTCCTGCACTTCGTTAGTGCTTATAATTAATTGTTAATATAATGCCTGATTATTCTTCTGATGAATTAATCTCATCACTGTCAAGATTGTCGAAGTCATCAAGACTATCTAGCATATTTATATCATTATCACCCACGATATTTATATCCATAGCAGATGAAACATCTAAATCTGTGAGAGTATTATCAGCTAAATCATCAGATAATGCGTTGTAAGTATCATCAGCTTCAACAGCTTTATTTGTACTGGCGGTTTTTAATATATTTATTGTTATATTTTTCTTCTTTAATATATAAATACCGATTAATATAATAATACATAATGCTGTAATTAAGCAACCCTTAATAAGGTTCACAGGTGTATATTTTAATGTTATTTCGTGGCTGCCCTCACTTATCTGTACGCTTAAGAGAGCATCATAAAGGGCAGAGGTCTCTACTTTTCTGCCATCAATATATACCTTCCAGCCTTTATCGTAAGGAATGGAGAATATAAGGGTTGCGGCTTTATTAGCTGTTATAGTTCCCTTTATCTTGGTGTCTTTAAATGAAGTGATAGAAAGGGAACTGCCATTTAATATATTGTAAGCTTCTGTAAATCTTGAAGTTTCAAGTGTATACACGCTGGCATTCATTGCTGAATCGCCAGATATGACAACGGTATCTGCTGGAACGGCGTAGCCTAGGTCAATTATGTGATTGCCATTTTTAAGTCCTGAATAAGTATATTCAGAATTGTTAATAGTGGCAGTTACGTTGTCGCAGGTCGTATTTCTTACAACCATATACAGATGTCCTGCTTTTACAGGCTTAACTTCAAAGCTTGAGTCGGTGGCATTTTCATAAGTAAGTGTAAATACATTGGCAATGCCTGTAAGTGTCTGTATAAGCGAGTTCTGGTTCTCAATTCCTGTTCCATTGGCTTCTGATGGATTCCATTCGCCTGCATTATTATAGGTTATAAATCCAAGTGGAAGTGTATATTTATTCTCATAGACGAATTCGCCGTCATCTCCAACGTAATACTCGCGAAGAGAACTGCTTGTAAGTATACGGTTGGTAATTGTATATTTAACCGAGAATAAGCTTTCTGTAACAAGTGTAGCACCATTGTAGCCATAGGCATTCATTGAATGTTCAAAGCCAAGCTTTCCGAACAATTCTGACATTCCAGCACTTGAGGTTGATGAAAATGTTGATATTGAGTGGTAATTATGCCAAGCTCCGTCATTTTTTGAACGCGCACCAAACTTCTTATCCATTCGGTAAAATGATGTATCTTCATCTCTTACGGTCTGTGTCACAGATTTAATAGCATCATAATCTAAAAGATAAGAGGTTCTGTTAGTAGTTCCAATTCCTGTTGAATCCATATTGATAGTACATTCTATTATACAGACTATAAATGCAAGAAATACTGTTACAGGCAGCTTCCAGTTGGTCTTGTTATAGACAATCATAAGTCCTGCATACACAAGAATAAAAGCACCGCTTAAGTAAATTGCCTTAAAATCATAAGTTTCATCAACTGCAAATACCTGTTCAATAAGCACAAGAAGTCCTAAGCTTATCCATACGGCAATTCCTAACTGTCTGCTTGTCATCCGCTTTATATGGCTTAATGCCTCATAACACATTGTAAGCAGGAAGAAAATGTATATAAATGATTGTCTGCAAGGCAGGCTGTTAGGATAATGAAATCCGTGCCATATAAAATTAGGTATATTAAGGTTAAATGCTGTAAGGAAGACAAGCAGTAATACGGATTTGCCTATCTTTTCGCATAAATTGATGTCTTTGTCCATAACATAGAGAGGATAAAGAAGGAATACAGCAACGCCGCAGTATATGTTAGGGTAGTGTTCAAGTCCAAGGTGGACAGGAACATTTATTAATTGTCTAGTGAGCATATTTAATATGCTGAAATAAAGACTTAATTTCTTAGGAAATGCAATGTCACTTGAAGCTGATAAAGAAAATGTGTAGAACTCAGGCAGTAAAAGGCATGCCGCAAGCCCACCGGCAATCAGTGAGTAAAATGCAAATTTTAGAAATGTCTTAAAATAATTCTTGAAAGTACGTTCTTTTTTGTAGGCAGTTACAAGCACAATAAAATAAAGAACAACTGATAAACATACCATAATTGCAATATAGTAGTTAGTGAATATACATAATCCAAGACTTATGCAGTATAGAAAGCATTTATCTTCATTAACAAGTCTTTCAAGGCCAAGCATAATAAGAGGAACAAGTATAAGACAGTCAAGCCACATAATGTTCCAGCTATAAGCAGCTACATATCCGGAAAATGCGTAGAATAACCCGAATAAAGCTATACATATATTCTTGTTGGAAAAATGCCTGCTTATATAGTGGGTCATAGAAACGCTTGATAAAGATAACTTAAGGATTATGAGAGTATTCATAATCTCAATCATATATTTCTGTGGGAATAATACAATAATCCAGTTAGCAGGGCTTGCAAGATAGTACGCATATAAAGATGTGAAATTAGTTCCCATACCGATATCCCAGCTATAAGTAAGGCTTTCTGCGTTGCGGATTTTATACCATAGCTCAGAGAAAAATGGAGCGTACTGGTGATACATATCAGAACGCAGATAACAGTTATTGCCAAATGGAAATATTTCTCTTGCAAAATACAAGGCTGTAAATATTATAACTGGAATAAAAAATGCAATTATATATACGATATTTCCACACGGAATATTACCTGTCTGTTCGTAAAATAAACTGAATTTGTGTCGATGTTTAGTCTGTTGGTTCAAATTTGCTTCCCCCTATGGATAATAATGTTTACATTTTACCAAAAACGGTATTTTATGTAAATGATATACGGTAATTATAATGATTATTTGTACAGTAATTTATATAGTAATATTTGAGGTTTTGCTTGTAATATGGATATTAATTAGGTACAATAAAAATGTATGCGAAGGGAACTTTATATCTTATAATAATGTATTATAGATATAAGGAGTATACATGGACTTAATTAAATTATATAAAAAGCGTAGATATATTATTAAAACAGCTGTATTAGTATTAATTATTATAATTGCAGGCATATTTTATATAAACCCAACCAAAGAAGATGGCAGTGTTATAATTAATAAAGATAATATTTCAGATAAGGAAAGTGATAGCAAGAGTATTATCGGTGGAGTTACCAGCGGCGGTGCTGCTGATATTAACAATAGTAATGGTATTAATGGTAACGAAGCAGGCAATGACGGACTGGATGAGAATAACAGTAAGATATATGTATATATATGTGGTGCAGTTGTTAATGCAGGAGTTGTCAGTGGTGGTGCAGGTATGAGACTGTATCAGGCGGTGGAACTTTGCGGAGGTCTTATTGATGAGGCAGACGGCACCAGAGTTAATCTTGCAATGCAGTTAAAGGATGGAGATAAAATATATATCCCATATGCTTACGATGATATAAGCCTGACAGATGAAATGAACAACGGCTGTAATCCTAATGCCACGGGAATATCGGGCAGTAATACAGAGAATTCAGACGGTAATAGCGAAAGTTATGGTAGTAACACAGGGGGAGCAGGCAGTAGTAATCTTATTGATATTAATAAAGCTTCCAAGTCTGAACTTATGCAGTTATCCGGCATAGGTGAGGCGAGGGCATTAGATATAATAAGTTATAGGGAAAAGCATGGTGCTTTTAAAAGGATAGAAGATATAAAGAATGTATCAGGAATAAAAGATGCAGCATTTAACAAGATAAAAGATTATATATGTGTTTGAACAAGGAGTAATTATTAAAGATGGCGGGTAAAGTATTAGTTGTTGATGATGAAAAGATGATTGTTAAAGGAATTAAATTCAGCCTTATACAGGACTACAGTGTGGTTGACTGTGCCTATGATGGTGAAGAAGCACTTGATATGGCTAAGAACAATGATTACGATATAATACTTCTGGATATAATGCTTCCTAAGATGAATGGACTTGAGGTATGCCAGCAGATAAGAGAGTTCTCTAATGTTCCTATAATTATGCTTACGGCCAAGGGCGATGATATGGATAAGATTATGGGACTTGAATATGGTGCGGATGATTATATAACAAAGCCATTTAATATTCTTGAAGTTAAAGCAAGAATGAAAGCAATCTTAAGAAGAAATAATAAGCCTGAGAAAGAACAGGCTAAGAGTAATGTATTAAATATCGGGGATATGAGAATTGACTGTGACAGCAGAAGTCTTTTTATCAGAGGCAAAGAGATTTACCTTACAGCTAAGGAATTTGACCTTTTAGAGCTGCTTGCATTTAATCCTAACAGAGTATATAGCAGAGATGTACTTTTAAAGACAGTGTGGGGAGCGGATTACCCGGGTGATGGACGTACAGTAGATGTTCATATAAGAAGATTAAGAGAGAAGATAGAAGATAATTCAAGTGAACCTAAGTATGTTCATACTAAGTGGGGAGTAGGTTATTATTTTAATGTTTAATATAAATAAAGGAACGCGGGGACAATCGGCTAAATCCAGGATGAATCATAAGAAATTAATAACAGATATATTAAGTTTTTTCTTAAGCACAAGATTCAGACTCGTATTTATAATAGCAGTAATGTCTATTATATCGACAATCTCAGCAGTCAAGGCTGTTAAATATTCATATACGACATCACTTGTTGAAGCAAGGAAAGCATACGTTAATAATGAGGCTGTGCTTATTGCGGCTGAATTTACGAAGTACGGAAGCATTGATGAAGCACATAATGATGGGGTGTATGAAAATCTTATGAATTATTCATCACTTAATGCAATAAGAATAAGGCTTGTAGATAAGAAATATAACATAAGCGTGGATACATATGCTGTTGACACTGGAAAGACTATGATTAATTCCAAGGTTATAACTGTGTATGACAGTCCTAAGACAATAACTGATTACAGCAAAAAGACCGGCAATATAGAAGCAGCTTCTCCTGTATACAACAGCGAGGGACAGCTTATAGCTGTTCTAGTAGTTAATCTTGATATATCAGATATAAGCCAGATAGCAGGGAATGCTTTTGACAGGATATGGGTTATTGAATTTGTGATAATTACTATTATTCTTGTTGTTTCGATTATTGTGACATATTTTTATTTTAAGCCGTATAAGAAAGCGCTTCATATTGTTGAAGAAGTTGATTTTGGATATATAGACAAGAGAATGGACGTTAAAGGTTCTACAGAACTTAGACAGTTTGCAAAGCATTTTAACAGTATTATGGACAAGAACAGTGAACTTGATAATTCAAGGTCTGAGTTCGTGTCAAATGTATCACACGAGTTAAAGACACCTATAACTTCAATTAAGGTTCTTGCTGATTCGCTTAATACGCAGGAAGATGTTCCTGTGGAAGTATATAAGGAATTTATGGTTGATATTGTAAGTGAAATTGACAGGGAGAATAAGATTATTGAGGATCTTTTATGTATGGTAAGGCTTGATAAAGCTTCAGCTACCCTTAATATTTCATCAGTTAATCTTAATGAACTGTTAGAGCTTGTGTTAAAGCGGTTAAAGCCGCTTGCACAAAAGAAGAATATAGAATTGTTATTTGAGAGTTTCAGACCGGTTGTGGCACAGATTGATGAGGTTAAGATAACACAGGTAATATCTAATCTTGTTGAAAATGCTATCAAATATAATGATATGGACGGCTGGGTGCATGTTTCACTTAATGCAGATCATCAGTTCTTTTTTGTAAGGGTTGAAGATTCTGGAATCGGAATACCTAAAGAGAGCCAGAGCAGGGTTTTTGAGAGATTTTACAGGGTTGACAAGGCAAGGTCAAGGCAGACAGGTGGAACAGGTCTTGGACTTTCTATAGTTAAGAATATTATATTAATGCACCATGGAACAATTAAGCTGTATAGTGAGGAGGGGATGGGAACAACATTTACTTTCAGAATACCGCTTAATTATGTAGAGTCAGATGATGAGGATAAGAATGAGAATTAGACTATTGATTAATAAGCTGGTGGTTATATTATTATGCTGTTGTATGGCTGTAGAGCTGACGGCGTGTTCTTCACAGAACAGGGGCAGGCAGTATACGGTTTATTATACGAACAGTTCAAAGGACAAGCTTATAGAACAGAATTATAATATTGACAGTGATACTTCTATAGAAGATACAGCAAGGCAGCTTCTTGATAAGATGAATGTTAAGCCTGCTGATAAGAATGAATATATAATAAAGCCTGATAATGTTACGCTGTTAGATGTTATGCTTGATGGAAAAGCGATTGCACTTAATTATTCATCTTCATATAAGCAGATGAGTACGCAGGTTGAACTGTTATTCAGGGCAGCGGTAGTAAAAATGCTTACGCAGATAGATGATGTATTGTATGTACATTTTTATGTTGATGGCAAGGAAGCTTTGTATGAGGACGGTACAGTTATAGGTGCATTAAAAAAGACAGATTTTACGGAATCAGACAGTGCATTTGGAGAAATGGACTGGCGTAATGTACAGTTGTATTATGCAGATTATACAGGTACAAAGCTTGTTAAAGTCAAGGAAATGCTTGCTTATAATAAGAATATGCCAATAGAAAGAATGATTGTGCAGAGGCTTATAAGCGGACCTACAGCCGCAGGAGCATACACTTCACTGCCAAAGGACGTCAAGCTTCTTGGCGTGTCTGTTGTAGAAAAGGTGTGCTATGTTAATCTTAGCGAGGAGTTCCGTGACGAGCTTGTTAATGTGAGTTCGTATGTTGAGATATATTCAATAGTTAATTCATTATGTGCCCTTGACAGCATAGAGTCTGTTAAAATATTCATTAACGGAGATTATACGAATACGTTCAGGGATAGTATAAGCCTTGACAGGCTGTACAAATTTAATTCGGGTATAGTTGAATAAGCGTTCCGGAAAGGAACAAAAGGTTAGTTATTTGAAAAGACCATTATTAAGTGCGGCTGTAACTCAGCTTATAGCCGCAGTAATATCTACATATTGTTACAGGGAAAAGCTGCATTGGAGTGCAGTGCCTGTAATAGTATTGGTTGGAATTCTGGCATTTGAAGTTTTACGCATATGTGTAAGATTCAATAAGAATTCCTGTCTTTATTATCTTATATTTCTTATATTTCCAGTGACAATAATAAGAACAGGCATAGTAAGTGACAGACTGGGAAAATGTTATGAGAATATAACATTTACAGGCACAATATATAATATGCAGAATAAGGATGGTTATAATGTTTTGTATATTAATAATACGGACATTCATACAGGAATTATTGTATACACAGATGATAATAAATGTAATGCAGGAGACATAGTGCGGGTTACTGGAGATGTTAAGGAATTTGATAAGCCAAGAAATTATGGCAGTTTTGACGCTAATATGTATTATATTTCGCTGGGTTATCCATATAAATGCAATGCAGATAAGGTTGTAGTTACAGAGAGTAACAATAACCGGCTTAGATATATTTTGTATGTAATTAAGCAAAAGATTAAGGGTATATATGCAAAGGTATATAAAGATAAAGCTGGGCTTATGTCATCAATTGTGTTAGGTGATAAATATGAGCTTGATATTAAGACTAAAGAGGAATACCAGAAAAATGGAATTGCACATCTGCTTGCAATAAGCGGTCTGCACATATCTTTAGTTGGTATGGCTGTATATAAGCTAATAAGAAAATATATAGGGATAATGAAAGCTTCTGTAATATCAATCGCGGTTATTATAATGTACCTTATTATGACAGGAGAAACGGTATCTGCCAAAAGGGCGGTATGTATGCTGGTGCTTATTATAATTGCAGATGTATATGGCAGGACATTTGATATTCTTACAGGGTTGTCAGCTGCTTCAATATTAATACTTGGGCGTAATCCATATACGGTCTATAGTATGTCATATATAATGTCATTTCTGGCGATTATAGGTATATCACAGTTATATCCTGTATTAATGCCTGATGAAAAAGCTATAAATAGCAGAATGGACAATACTGGCAAAATAGTAAAAAAGTCGATAGTGTACATTATTAATGCATTGCTATGTAGTATTGCGGTTACATTAGCGACACTTCCAGCAGTGCTTTATAGTTATAATTCGGTATTCATGACAAGTATTTTTATTAACTGCATTGTAATACCACTTATGCCAGTGGTGATGATAACGGGAATTATTACAGCATTTGCTGGTTTTATATCGCTTAAGCTTGCGTATTTTACGGCTGGGGCAGGTAATTATGTTCTTGATTACTATGACTTTGTGTGCGAACGTAATTCAAGGTTGGGGCAGTTCAGAATAATAACAGGACAGCCGCCAGCAGGAATAATTATAGTATATAGTGTGCTAATGATAATATTTATCATTATAAATAAGCCGTCCTTTAAATATAACTTTAAGAATTATTGCAAGATGCATAGCTTGGTAAATAAAGCAATTAACAACATTATTGCTGTTATGCTGGTGGTATTGGTTCTTAATATGCACTACAAGCCTTATAACGGGCTGCAGATTAATATGTTAGATGTAGGGCAGGGCGACAGCATATATGTAAGTGCTTCGGGCAGACATAATTTTTTGTTTGACGGTGGAAGTACGGATATTAAAAGTGCAGGACAGTACCGGGTGTATCCTGCATTGCGTGCGATGGGCTGTAAATATATAGACTGCATTTTTATAAGCCATACGGATAATGACCATATAAGTGCAGTTATGGAGCTTATTAAGATGTGTAATGATACATTTTCTATTGGGAGTATTGTTATGCCGGATATTAAAGGCAAAGAGAATATAGAGGCATATATGAAGCTTGTGGATATGGCTGATAAAGCAGGCATAAATGTATGTTATGCCGTAAGAGGATATACATTTACAGTAGGAGAGCTGGATATTAAATGTATACATCCTTGTGCTGGTTACGACTATGAGGATAGTAACGATTATTCTGCTGTTTATTGCATAAGTTATAAAAAATTCTCAATGCTTATGACTGGTGATGCAGAAAGCAGGGCAGAGGACTGCCTTATTAATGATATTAATAAAGAGAGAGCAGCTAATGTAGATATTAAAGATGAGCTTTCTGATATAACAGTTCTAAAGGTGGGACACCACGGCTCTAAATATGCTACAAGTGATAAGCTGCTTAAGACAATTAAGCCGCAGTATGCACTTATATCGTGCGGTATCAATAACAGGTACGGGCATCCCCATAGTGAAACGCTTGAAAGGTTAGAAGACAATAACTGCAAGGTGTATGTTACAAATACATTAGGAGAGATAATAATTAGAACAGACGGATACAAAATGAGCGTTCATCAATATTTACAATAATGCATTATAAATGGTACAATTATACTTATGAAAACTTTAAATGATAATATTAAAAAAGGCGAATATCAGAAAGTATATCTTATATATGGTGAGGAAGAATATCTTAAAAAGCAGTATAAGGATAGAATGAAACAGGCGATAATAGGTGATGATACTATTAATTACAGTTATTTTGAAGGAGATAATACAAAGCCTGAAGATGTAATTACTATATGTGAGACAATACCATTTTTTAGCGAAAGACGACTTGTTATAGTAAGTGACAGCGGGTATTTTAAGACGGCTAATGATAAAATGGCAGACTATATTAAGGAACTGCCGGATTATCTTATATTAATATTTATAGAAAAAGACGTTGATAAGAGAAATAAAGTATATAAGGCTGTAAGTTCTAATGGATATGTATGTGAAATGCAGTATCAGACACCAGCAACGCTTAAAAGGTGGATAGCAGGAATGATGGCTTCCAATGATTATAAAATAAGTGAGGCAGCATGTGAGCTTCTTCTTGATAAGACTGGTGCAAGTATGGAGCTTATAAGAAATGAGATAGACAAGCTTATAAGCTATTGCAGTGATAAAAAGATGGTTATGCCGCAGGATGTTGAGGCGGTATGTTCAACACAGACTGTAAGCCATATATTCGATATGCTTGAGGCGGTTGCCAATAAGAATAAAGAAAAAGCACTTTCGCTTTATTATGATTTGCTTACATTAAAAGAGCCTCCGATGAGAATACTATATCTTATAGTAAGGCAGTTTAATGGAATATTGCAGGCAAAGGAGCTTGCGGCAAGGGGGCTTTCAAGCAAAGAGATAGCTTCGGCTATAAAGGTTGCACCATTTGTTGCTGGTAAATATCTTTCACAGGCAAAATATTTTACAACAGATACAGTTAAAGATATATTAAATGAATGTGCAGATATAGAAGAACGTGTAAAGCAGGGAAGATTGCAGGATAAGCTCGGAGTAGAGCTTATAATAATTAAATATTCAGCGTAAAATATAATAGGCAATTTCCTATTACATAAAAAAGACTGGTGCGAGGGTATGCACCAGTCTTTTATGTTAAATAAAATAATTAAGCTAAAGTGTTAACAGCCTTAGTAATACGAGATACTTTTCTAGCAGCTGTGTTCTTGTGGAAGATTCCTTTAGAAGCAGCCTTAGATATCTCAGCTATAGCAACAGGAAGAGCAGCTTCAGCAGCAGCCTTGTCACCAGCAGCAACAGCAGCGTCTACCTTCTTGATATAAGTCTTAACCTTAGACTTTATTGCCTTGTTTCTATCAGCTCTTACCTGACTTGTGATTACTCTCTTCTTAGCAGATTTAATGTTAGCCAATCCGTACACCTCCAAATATTAATATAATCTTAGTTATCTGTTTCGCATTAAAGCCGGACACGGACGATCTAATGTAAACATACTCATATATCTTATAGTAGAAAGTCCATAATGTCAACCATTAATTCACAAAAATATTTATCATTAAATAAATATTCCTGCACATTATAAATAATAAGATGTGAAAAATCAATATTATAGAGATTTTTCATATAAAAATAATGATGCAAGGGTCATAATTCAGGGACAAAATACCTTTTGATTCTTGGTGTCATATAAAGTATGGAATTAAATATGTATACAACATTATATGGGAGTTAAAGATATGCAGAATAATATTAGAACAGACCTTGCAGTAGAATTAAATGAGGAGATTTCAAGAAAAGCCGGCAGGTTAAAAGGCATTATTGTAAATCAGCATAAAGATAAGGATACAGGGATAGAAGTTACAAGCCTGAAGGTTACTAATAAAGCAGGTGAGAGAATGATTGGAAAGCCAATGGGCACTTATATAACGATAGAGGCAAGAAAGATAAATGAGATGAATGAAGATTATAACAATAATGTCACCGAAATTCTGAAAAATTATATCAGCGAACTTATAGGTGAGTTGTTAAAAAATAAAAAAGTTAAAGATAACGGAAAGGATAGCAGACAAAATAATAAAATACCATTTTCAGGTGGGAAAAATATAAGCTCCAAAAGACCCATAAGTCTTTTGGTGGCAGGACTCGGCAACAGGGATATTACATCGGACTCGCTTGGACCACTTGTTGCAAAGAACCTGTATATTAATGGACATATTGATAATGATGATACGGGGCTGTGTGTATGTTCAATAATACCGGGAGTTATGGGTGATACAGGTATGGAAACTGCGGATATAATTAAGGGAATTGCAAAGCAGATAAATCCGTCAGTTATTATTGCAATAGATGCACTTGCAGCAAGAAATATAGAAAGGCTTAATACTACAATACAGCTGTCGGATATGGGCATTAATCCAGGATCAGGAGTAGGCAATCACAGAGTTGGAATTAATTATGAGAATATAGGAATACCAGTTCTTGCAATTGGAGTTCCAACAGTAATAGATGCTTTGACAATAGTAACAGACCTTGTAAGTCCTCTTATAGGTGATTGCAGTGCTGATGAGATAGCAACATTTTTTTCAGGGATAGACAATAATATGAAGGATATGTATGTCACACCTAAAGCGATAGATCAGGACATTAAAAATATAAGTGCGATAATATCATCAGCTATAAATAACCTGGAGCAGGCTGGAATATCTGGATAATTACAAGCTTTGAACGGACTGTAAAATTATTAGTTATAAATACAATATTTTGGCTGATGGATATTTTTAAATAAAATAGGTAATATTCTTAATAAGCATTAATACAATTAAATATCAGATATAAATTCGATATAAAAGTACAGTAAAGTTGTATACAAGAATGGAGGATTAGCATGGAGCGTAAGCACAGGCTGTCATCATTATTGTCAATTGTGATTATTGTAATTGTATTGGCACTTATAGGTAAGAATATGAAGGTAACAGCATTTATAGAGGATACATTTATTAGTGGCTGTTTAAGGCTTATGTCACCTGCAATGCTGTTTTATGACAAGCCACAGCAGCTGGATAATAATATATGGGCACAGCTGGTTAATAATGTTGTACCTGTCAATGCTGTGATTAATAACCAGAATGATGATTATATAAAGCTTGCAGACAATGATGCAGGTGGTGTTATAAGTATTAATGCTGGAGCAGATAATCTGGTAAATGGTCTTAACAATGGTGAAGATAATAGCGGTACAAAAAATGAGACAGATAATAATGCAGGCAATGCTGGTGATACACAGCCGCAGGAGAGTATAATTGCAGGAAATACCACGCAGAACAGTAATATTAACAACAGCCAGCAATTGAACGAATCGGATATACGGAATATTATTTCAAGAAATACAGTGAGCGGTGCAGTATATGATAAATCGCAGCTTACAGATTATAACTTTGTGAGAAGCCATTTTTATACAGTTACATCAATAACGGATCTGACTGACAGTATACTGCGTCCGGCAGAATTTATAGAGAAAAATCTTGCAATAAGCAAGGATAACAGCAAGCCGCAGATACTCATTTTCCATACCCATTCACAGGAGGGATTTACAGATACAGTAGAGGGAGATGTGTCAACGACAATAATAGGAGTTGGCGATTATCTCACAGAACTGCTTGTCAATAAGTATGGATATAATGTCATACACGATACGAGTGTGTATGATTATGTAGACGGAAAACTTGACAGAAGCAAGGCATATACATACGCAGAAAATGGTATTGAGAAAATACTTGCTGACAACCCTACGATAGAAGTTGTTATTGATCTGCACAGAGATGGTGTTGCAGATACAACACATCTGCTTACTAATATTGACGGAAAAGATATGGCGAGGGTTATGCTTTTTAATGGACTTAGCTATAGTAAGGTAAATGGCGATATTGCATATCTTAATAATCCTTACAGGGACGATAATCTTGCTATGAGCCTGCAAATGCAGTTGTTAGGCGAGGCTTATTATCCGGGATATCTTAGAAATATATATGTTAATGCATACAGGTACTGCCTTCACAAAAGAGGAAGGTCAATGTTAATAGAGGCAGGAGCACAGACTAATACAGTTGGAGAGGTTAAAAATGCTATGGAGCCATTAGCGGATATTCTTAATAAATGTTTATCGGGTGAGAAAATGATTAATTAATTGTACTTGAATTACGGCTGATTTGATTGTATTATAATTACGTTAATCAGTTAAACTGATAAATCGATAAAATAAAGGCTAGGAGATATAAGTATATGAATAGAGTATTAGAAGATATACAGCCAAAGAATGTATTTAGATTTTTCGAGGATATATGTAATATTCCTCACGGTTCAGGCAATGTTGAGAAGATAAGCAGATACCTTGTTGATTTTGCTAAGGAAAGAGGACTTGATTACAGACAGGATGATAATTTCAATGTTGTTATAAGAAAGCCAGCAACTAATGGAAGCACAGGAGCACCAGTTATTATTCAGGGACATATGGATATGGTTGCTGTTAAGACACCAGACAAAGATAAAGATATGGAAAATGAAGGCCTTGACCTTTTAGTTGATGGTGATTATATAAAGGCAGACAGAACAAGCCTTGGTGGAGATGATGGAATAGCAGTAGCATATGCACTTGCAATTCTTGATGATGACTCAATCAAACATCCGGATATTGAAGCTATATTTACGGTAGATGAAGAAGTAGGTATGCTTGGTGCAGAAGCTATGGATTGTTCAGATATTAAGGGAAGAATAATGCTTAATATTGATTCAGAAGATGAAGGTATCTTCTTATCAAGCTGTGCAGGTGGAGCTGTTATTATATCTAAGTATCCGGCAGTAAATACAGAAGTTACGGGAACAGAAGTCACAATAAATGTATCGGGAGTTACAAGCGGACATTCTGGTGTTGATATTATATACCAGAGAGCTAATGCCAATGTTGTTCTTGGCAGACTTCTTTTTGAATTATCAAAGCAGTATAACTATAATATCAAGACTATCTCAGGTGGTGAGAAAGATAATTCAATTGCCCCACGTTCAGAAGCAGTTATCGTTGTAGAAGATGGTGATACTGCTGGCGTAGTAGAAATGCTTAATAAGTATGCACAGCTTATAATTAATGAATATAGTGTTACAGATAAGGATATGTCTATTAAAGTAAGTCAAGGCAGTAAAGTTTCTGTCCAGGCAATGGATTACAGTTCTACTAATAAGGTTGTACTTGCACTTACACATATTCAGGATGGTGTTGTTAAATTAAGCAACGACATTAAAGGACTTGTACAGACATCAATTAATGCGGGTGTTGTAAGAATGGAAGATGGAAAGGTTGTAATTACGTATCTTCTTAGAAGCTCAGTAGAGAGCGAGAAAGAATACCTTATAGATAAGGTTACAAGTATGGTTGAGCTTCTTGGTGGTGAATATGTTATCACAGGAAAGTATCCAGCCTGGGAATACAGGAAAGAGTCAATGTTAAGAGAAATTATGTCTGATTCTTTCAAAAAATTATACGGAAAAGAACCGATTATTCAGGCTATACACGCAGGTGTTGAGTGTGGTATGTTTGCAGATAAGCTTGACGGACTTGACTGTGTATCATTCGGACCAGATATTATTGATATTCATACATTTAATGAAAAGCTTAATGTACCATCAGTACAGCGTACATGGGAGCTTATATTAGATGTACTGGCTTCATTCTAATTAATAAATATAAAGCAGTAATTGATATGCGTTAAATCAGAAAATGGCTTGCAAGAAGTTCATCTTTAGATTATTTAGGCATATTGATTACTGCTTTTTTATTTGTTTGTGCAAATATAACAAAAATCACAACACTTTCAATAAAATATTGACAGATGTTATATATAATGTTATCTTATATGAGTACATAGCGTTTAGCTATAATCTATTAATAATACAATAGATAATTCATAGTGATACATTTATGGAATATAATCTATTGTTATTGTACCTGAAAAGGTATGTCGTGGGCGTGGGTCTTGCCCGGTTAATTCCCAATTATGTATATATTCACTGCGCAGGAATATAGCTATTATTTTACGAAAGGAATATATTAAATGAAAGAAACTAATACTATATCTATGATGAATTTTGAGGATTTTAAGAAAGTTATTATGAAGAAAGCTGAACCTGTAGCAGGAGAAGGTGGGACTGTTGATATAACACACGTTATAAAGAATAATGGTTGTGAATATGACGGGCTTATTATACTTAATAAGGGGAGTGTGATATCGCCAACAATATATTTGAATGATTATTATGAGCAGTATGTTAATGGTAAATCAATAGACAGTATATTTGCTGGAATTAAGGAGTTGTATTATCTGAATAAAGACAGATTATCGGTTGATACGCAGAGTCTTATGAGTTTTGAGGGGATAAAAGATAAAATTGTATACAAGCTTATTAATTACAATGCGAACAGGAAGCTGCTAAGCCTTGTGCCACACAAGAAAATACTTGACCTTGCAATGGTATATTACTGCATATTAGGGGAGATTGAGGATGGCAATGCAACAGCTCTTATATATAACAGCAATATAAAGAACTGGCACATAAAAGAAGATGAGCTGTACAGGACAGCGGTTAGTAATACACCTAAGCTTCTTCCTGTAAAGATATATGAAATGTCAGAACTTATAAAATATGTTGATACAGCAGAGGGAAGATATTCATTGGATGATCCTTGGTGCAGTAATCTTTATGTACTTACTAATAAAAGCCGAATTAATGGTGCGGCGGGCATTATGTATGAGGGAGTATTAAAGAAGCTTGCAGATAAGCTGGAGAGTGATATGTATATATTGCCTTCATCAATCCATGAAGTTATTATTCTTCCAAAGTCAACAATGTTTAATAAAGAGGAACTGATGGCTATGGTAAGAGATGTTAATACAGAGGGAGTTTCAAAAGATGAAGTTCTGTCATATACAGTGTATGAATATGACAGAAATACAGAAGAACTATATTCTTAAATGCACACAATGGGAGTCGAACCCACGACCTTTCGCTCCGGAGGCGAACGCTCTATCCAACTGAGCTATATGTGCTGATAATAATTAATAATACACTATTTTTTATAAAAAAGCAAATGTTTTGATTTTGTTGTATGTTTTTGATATTATAATATGAGTGCCTGAAGGATAAAATAATATTTTCTTATAGAAAAATACATAAATACATATATGAAAATATGCAATGTATGGCATATTTAAAAATGTATAATGATATGTGGATATATAGAGAATGGAATTATCCTTCTGGCACTATAAAGTTTATGGCTTCTGATATTTAATCAGAAGGCGATAATTTTGAAAGGAGCACATATATAATATATATGCGGATAAATAAATATTTAAGTGCCAAGGGAGTATGTTCAAGGCGTGAGGCTGACAGGCTTTTAGAGGCAGGCAGGATAACAGTTGACGGGGCCGTTGCTGAATGTGGGCAGCAGGTTGATGATAATAATATTATATGTATAGATGGCAGTAAGATTTCTAATGATAAACCAGAAGATATACTTATAGCATTTAATAAGCCTGTTGGCATTGTATGTACAACAACTAACAAGCAGGGAAATAACAATATTGTTGATTATATAGGCTACAGTGAAAGAATATATCCGATAGGAAGGCTTGATAAGGAGTCGGACGGACTTATTCTTCTTACAAATAATGGTGAAATAACTGACAGGATATTACGCTCAGTTAATGGACACGAGAAAGAATACATTGTTAAAGTTAACAAGAATATAACTAAAGATTTTCTTGATAAAATGTCTGCTGGCGTGTATTTAAAAGAATTAAATGTCAAGACTAAACAGTGCAGAATATATAAAGTAAACAGCAATACATTCAGAATTGTACTGACACAGGGGCTTAACAGGCAGATAAGAAGAATGTGTCAGGAGTTGGGATATAAGGTTGAAAAGCTTACAAGAATACGGGTTATGAATATTGAACTGGGTGACCTTGCCTGCGGCGAATACAGAGTAGTAGAGGGTGCAGAGAAAGAAAAGCTTTATAACAGCCTGTAGGGTGTGAGTGCTGCTTTTTTGCTATAGCTGGATAAGAGAAGCTTTGAAATAGGTTTATAGGTATGTATATTTAATTGTTAATCTGGAGGAATATTAAGATATGGAGAAGTTAGATAGAATTAAGGAGCTTGTTGCACTTCTTAATAAGGCAGGAAAAAGCTATTATTCAGAGGGACAGGAAATAATGTCTAATTATGAATATGATGCTTTATATGATGAACTTAAAAAGCTTGAAGAGGAAACTGGCTGTGTGCTTTCGGACAGTCCTACAGTAAATGTTGGATATGAAGTATTAAGTGAGCTTCCAAAGGAACGACACGACTCACCAATGTTAAGTCTTGATAAGACCAAAGACAGGGAAAGCTTAAGGAGCTGGTTAAAAGACCAGAAAGGATTGTTATCGTGGAAGCTTGATGGACTTACTATAGTTCTTACATATGAGAATGGAGAACTGGTAAAGGCGGTAACAAGAGGCAATGGACAGATTGGTGAAATTATTACTAACAATGCAAGAATGTTTAAGAATATACCTGTAACTATAAGTTATAAGGGAAGACTTGTGTTAAGAGGAGAAGCAATTATAACTTATTCTGATTTTAACAGAATTAATGAGGAAATTCCTGAAACAGATGCCAAGTACAAAAATCCAAGAAATCTTTGCAGTGGCTCAGTAAGACAGCTCAATAATAAGATAACAAAAGAGCGTAATGTCAATTTCTTTGCATTTACGCTTGTATCAGCAGATGGAGTAGATTTTAATAATTCAAGAAAATGCCAGTTTGAATGGCTTAAAAGACAGGGATTTGATGTTGTTGAATATAAGGAAGTTGATAAAGATAATATACTAGATGCAATTGACTGGTTTGAGCATACAATTGTTAATAACGATTTTCCGTCAGATGGACTTGTTATTATATATGATGATATTGCTTATGGTGAATCGCTTGGAAGAACAGCGAAGTTTCCAAGAAATGCTATGGCATTCAAATGGACAGATGAAACCGCAGAAACTACATTAAAAGAGATAGAATGGAGTGCTTCAAGAACGGGACTTATCAATCCTGTGGCAATATTTGAACCGGTTGAACTGGAAGGAACTAAAGTTTCAAGGGCAAGCGTGCATAATATAAGCATAATGGAAAGCCTTAAGCTTGGAATAGGTGACACAATTAAAGTATTTAAGGCCAATATGATTATTCCGCAGATTGCAGAAAATATTACACAGAGCGGAACAGTAAGGATACCAGAAGTCTGTCCGGTATGTGGTGGAAAGACAAGGATAAGCGATGTTAATGATGTAAAATCATTGTATTGTGATAATGAACAGTGTCAGGCTAAGCACATAAAAAGCTTTGCACTTCTGGCATCAAGAGATGCACTTAATATAGACGGTTTATCAGAGGCAACTTTAGAAAAGTTCATTCAGAAAGGTTTCCTTAAGAGGAGAGGGGATATTTTCAGAATATCAAGATATAAAGATGAGATAACAGCAATGGAGGGCTTTGGCGAGAAGTCTTATAATAATCTTATTGAAGCACTTGAAAAGGCGAAAGATACAGATTTAGTCAGGGTTATATATGGCCTTGGAATAGATAATGTGGGACTTTCCACAGCAAGATTAATAGTTAATAAGCTTAATAATGACCCGGAGGCTGTTCTTAAAGCTACAGCAGATGAACTTACTGATATAGATGGAATAGGTGAAGTTATAGCAGAGGCATTTGTTGAATATTTTAAAAATGAAGATAAGAAAGATGAGTATCTTGACATATTAAGTGAGGTTAATATTAAAGAGGCTGAAAATGCACAGACAACAGAGGAACTTGCTGGCAAGACATTTGTTATAACAGGAAATGTTAATCATTTTGCTAACCGTAATGAACTTAAGGCACTTATAGAGAGTATGGGAGGTAAGGTGACAGGTTCTGTCACAGGTAACACATCGTATCTTATTAATAATGATAGTACATCGCAGTCAACTAAGAACAAGAAAGCTGCCCAGCTTGGTGTTCCAGTGATTACGGAGGAAGAATTCATCAAGCTTGCAGGAAAAGATGAATTGTTGTAGAATACATCATTAACAGTAAGTTTGACTATATTAAAATGTGATTTACACAGGAATCGAGGTAAATATGCCAATTAAAATACAGAATGATCTTCCAGCTAAGCACGAGTTAGAGGAAGAAAATATATTCGTGATGGACGAAAGCAGGGCACTTTCACAGGATTTCAGAGAATTGCAGATAGCAATTCTTAATCTTATGCCAATAAAGCAGGACACAGAATTGCAGTTATTAAGAGCATTATCTAATACTCCATTACAGATTGATGTGACATTTATACAGACAGAATCACATGTGTCAAAGAATACATCATCATCACATATAAAGAAATTTTATGAAACATTTTCTAATGTAAAAGACAGAAATTTCGATGGACTTATAATAACAGGAGCACCAGTTGAAAAGCTTGCATTTGAAGAAGTGAACTACTGGGATGAGCTTACAACAATAATGGAGTGGTCAAAAGAGCACGTTACATCAACACTCCACATATGCTGGGGTGCACAGGCGGGACTTTACTACCATTATGGAATTAAGAAAGTCCTTCTTGATGAGAAATTATCAGGTGTATACAAGCACCACGTTCTTAACAGAAAAGAGCCTCTTGTAAGGGGATTTGATGATTTCTTTATGGCACCACATTCAAGATATACAGAAGCGTGCAGGAAAGATATATTAAACAACAAACAGCTCAAGGTATTTGCTGATTCAGATGAAGCGGGCATATATATTGCAATAGGACAGGACGGCAAGCATATATTTGTTATGGGTCACCCTGAATATGACAGAATGACACTTGATCAGGAATATAAGAGAGATTTAGACAAGGGGCTTGAGCCACAACTTCCAGTGAACTATTATCCAGATGATGATTGCAACAGAAAGCCAGTGTTATCTTGGAGAAGCCACGCTAATAATCTTTATACTAACTGGCTGAATTATTACGTATATCAGACTACCCCTTATGACCTTAATGATAAGGTTCAGACGTATGGGAATTAGGGCTGGGATTTGTTGTTGTTTGGAAAGTAGGTGATGTTATGCTTGCAACTATGAAAAATGAATATAATAAGTTGTCAGATATTGAAAGATTTATAACAGATGGAAGATTAACAGAGCCTTCAAATGGAAAGCGTTTTGAGTGGCGTGAAATGATTGAAGAAGTTAAAAAACTAGGAAGACCATTGAAAGAGGAAGAAACAAAAAAATTTAGAATTAAGTAGTTGAATATTGCTATTTGGAGAAATAAAATAGTGATAGACATAATTATTTTGAGGTCGGAAATGGTTCCCGACATACTCTTTTGAGTACATGAGATGATGGATACACCGCCCATCCAAAGTAGTTATGTTTTTATTATAAGCACCGACAGAGTAAAATCTTAAGGTGCTTATTTTTTACGCAATTATAATGGCTGGTCTATATCTGATGGTATAAATACTTGACGTACGCAAAAACGTACGTTATAATAATTTTGACATAAAAATTTCTACATTCAAGATAATATTTAGCATATAATTAAAGAAGAACAGATGCAAAATATAATATAATTTATAAGAGATAAGATAGAAACATATAGAGTGTAAGAGAGAAAAACATAATAGAGTGTAAGAGAGATTTAATGAGAGAATAGTAATAAAAAATAATTACATTTAGTATAAAATAGAACAGTATATTTGATTAAAGGAAAAAGGTAAGGAGATTTTATTATGTCAGCAATTAATATAACAAATGCAAGAAAGGAACTCTATAATTTGGTGGAGGACGTTAATCTCTATAGTGAACCAACTTTAATTGTAAGTAAGAAAGGTAATGCGGTTCTGATATCGGAAAGTGATTGGAATGCAATTCAGGAGACGATTTATCTTAATTCCATTCCAGGTATTGTTGAGTCCATAAAAGAAGGAATGGATACGGCAATAGAGGATTGCGTGCCCGAAGAAGATGTAGAGTGGTAAAAATATGTACCGAATAGTTTACACTAAACAGGCAGTAAAAGACATTAAGAATTTGAAAAGTGTACATCTTGATGAAAAAGCAAAAAAACTAATAGAAGTTATTAAAGAGAATCCATTTCAAAATCCACCTCCATATGAGGAATTACTTGGTAATTTACAAGGTGTATATTCAAGAAGAATAAATATTCAGCATAGATTGGTATATCAAGTGTATAATGAGCCGATTATAGCTGGTGAAATTGAGTATAATGGAACGATAAAGATTATCAGAATGTGGACACATTATGATAAAGTAAGATAAAAATAATCAACAGAATTAAGGTGACCCAATATGATAAACGAAAAAGAAATAATGCCCTTTAATTTCTTCAAATATGGTGGCATATACACCGGTGGGCATAATGGTATGAGATATAAGATTGAGCGTACAGGCGAAAAGCCAGATTATGTACTTAATGTACTAATCTGGCAGGGTCCGTATGCCTCAACGGCGATGAAGGAAGAAGATATTACAGCTAAGGAATTTGAATATTCAGAAGAAGGCAGGAGTAGTGCAATTCAGTGGATACAAGATATGTATGATACTAATATTGACCGCTGGGAAAATGCACCATCAATTAATCAGGTAAAGTCAACCTTGGAATAGATTATTATATAGATTAAGCAGGATAATAGTATATTTGCACACAAAGAAAATATACTGTTAAGGGTCAGTGGAGTTACACAAGATAACAGGCTTGTTATTAATCTAAGTGCTATATTAGATGATGTAACTGCAATAATACTTAAGCTTAATGGAGTAATTATATTATTTATGATATCTGGCTTAAAATGATACATTTTGTAAAGCTTGATATAATGCAGGGTGCACACTAATATATTGCTGATTATAAGTCCGTAGATATATCCGGATATGCCAATTCCGGGAACGAGCAGTATTAATGAGGCTATTCTTATAGCAAGACCAGTTATGCTGTATGCACAGGTTCTTGCAGTCATATTAAGGCCGTTTAATATGCTTGCAAGGCTTGTTTTGACATATAGAAATGGACATATACAGGCAAGCATAATGGTATAATTGTATACACTGGGTTCGTGAAACAGTGTTGCTCCAAGTCTGCCAATGTATAATATAAATAGCACACAGCTCATTATACCAAGGTGCATACATATATTCACGGACTGGTGAAGAGTTGTGATTACACTGGAACTACGTTGTACAGAGTTGTCTTCTGACACTTTAGGAAGAAGCATAACAGACATTGAGTTGGTTATGGCAGACGGAAAGAGGAGCAGTGGAAGTGTCATTCCAGATATAATTCCATAAGTGCTGACAGCATTTTCTTTTGACAAGCCATATATAATAAGCTGGGCTGGGATTAATATTGCCTCAGCACTTTCAAACAGGTGCAAAAGGAGGCTGTTTAAGTTGAGCGGGAGAGCATATAGTGCAATAACTCTGATGTAAGAGGTTTTGCATGCTGAACAGCTATTGTTATTTCTAATAATTTTATTATTCTTATTATTCTTATTATTTTGTTTGTTGTTTACATAGACACATCCAATGCAGAATATATCTGCACAGACTTCACCTGCGATATTACCATATAAAGCATCAGTTACAGTTAAAGTTTCCAGATTTTCAGAAATCAGGTGATAATAGATTATCACACTGAATATTCGTATTAATTGCTCGATTATCTGTGATATTGCGGGAATAAATGTCTTTTTACAGCCGTAATAATAACCGCATATACAGCTGTGTATTGCGGATAAGGGAATACCAATTGCGATTATCTGGATAAGTGGAGCACAATCGGCGTTAAACATAAGTTTATCGGCTATTTCATATGAAAATGTGGCACATACCGCAGAAAATATACAGGATAACGGAAAACTCATTAAAAGACCACCAAGGAGTACATTGATATTTCCGTGTGTCTGTGCTGTGTATTTGGAAATTGCAGAATTAAAGCCACACATACATACAGAAAATGCAATTCCACATAAGGGAAGAACTAATTGCAGCATTCCCATTCCGTATGAGCCAATGTGTGAATTAAGAAAAATGCGGTAATAAAATCCAAGTATGCGGCATAGAAGTCCGGCGATTGTAAGAATGATAGTTCCTTTGATTACAGGAGTATATAGTAGTTGTCTGCCTGATTTGCTGCTCATAATTAAGAAAAGGCTCCGTTGTCTTTATTAACATAGTATGCAGCTTTTGAATATAATATTAATAAGTAATACAGTGGATTGTGAACTTAAATATTGACTGTATGGAAAGAGGGAAAAGCTGGGAGGAGGCATATGTTATATCTTGATAATGCGGCGACAACGCCTATGAGTTTGCCGGTGTGTAAGGCTATGTGGCAGTATATGATAAATGATTATGGAAATCCATCGTCAATATATGAATGTGGAAGAAATAATAAAAGGGCAGTTGAAGAAGCGAGGGCAAATATAGCCGGACTGATAGGCACAGAGGCTGATAATATATATTTTACATCTGGCGGAACTGAGAGCGATAACTGGGCATTAGAGGCAGCGGTTGCAGGAAAGCACAGTGGAACTATTATAGTAAGTGGAATTGAACACCCTGCAATATTAAATAAATGCAGGGATTTAGAGAAACGTGGGTATAATATAGAATATTTAAGATGCACATCGGATGGCATAATTGATATTGAGGATTTAAGAAGAAAGATAAAAGATGATACTTTGCTTATATCGGTTATGCTTGTTAATAATGAGATAGGAACAATACAGCCATTAATGCAGGTTAGTGCGGTGGCATCAGAATACGGTATTCCTGTTCATACAGATGCGGTTGCGGCATTTGGACATATTGATATTGATGTTCATAAGCTTGGAGTATCTATGCTTAGCGTGAGTGCACATAAAATATGCGGACCTAAAGGTGTTGGATTTTTGTATACAGACAGGGAGCTTGAGCCGTTAATATATGGAGGCGGACAGGAGAAAAATATGCGTTCCGGTACAGAAAATGTTGCTGGAATAATCGGACTTGCAACAGCTGCGGATATTGCTGTTAATACACTGCATTACAGAATGGAAAAAGAGTGGAATATACAAAGATATATGGCAGAGCGGATAGTTAATGAAATCCCGTATACAAGCATTAATGGCAATATGACAGGCAGGGTATCAGGAAATATTAATATCTGTTTTAAAGGTATAAGTGCAGGTGAACTTGTGCTTCTTTTGGATAAACAGGGCATATGCGTATCCTCTGGTTCGGCGTGTCACGGCAATCACGGCGGACCTTCGCACGTATTAAAGGCTATAGGAAAGACTGATGAAGAAAGCCTTGCTTCAATAAGACTCACATTTAATCATACATTAAATCAAAATCAGGCTGATTACTGCATTGATTGTATTAAGAAAAATGTTGCAGCATTACGGAAAATTAAAAATGATTAAAATAAATCTTGAAACTATAAAAAATAATGCACTTTACAAAAAGCGAAAAATATATCAAAAGATTAATATAATATCAGCCCACAAGTATGAAAGCAAAATCCATACTGAGGGGCTGATATATGCTGTAAATTAATGCTGCAGATGCAGTGGCAGATACTTGGTCTTTTCAGATATTAATAAACATATATGGAGCAATCAGTCTACAGAAAAGCTGGCGATGATAACCCTTATGTGCTTATATAGATACGAATTCAGGCTTTCTTTCCTTGAATATGGTATAATAGTTAAATCCTGTATTTTTAAGCATATCAGTGATTATTTCATAGGAATATGCAATATGGCAGGCTTTATGGGCATCAGAACCTGTTGTTATAATCTCGCCGCCAAGTGAGCGGTACATTTTTACTATATCAAGGCAGGGATTAGGATTTTTAAGTCCGTATTTAAGTCCTGCGGTATTGATTTCAATGCCTTTGCCCTTGTCAATAAGAAGTCTTAGGATTGTATCGAAATAATCATAATAATCTTTCCAGTTATAATCATTATCCTGATCAGGAGCATATCTTACAATATAATCAAGATGTCCGTATACATCAAAGTTATCGCAAGTTTTAATGCAGTCGGTTATTGCTTCATAATATCTGCTTATTGCATCTTTTACGGACACATTATCCCAGAATTCAGGATAATAAGGGTCGTTGCCATATACAAGATGTGATGAACCAATTATAAAATCAAGTCTGCCAGTAGGGTCGTAGTTGTTGATTTTATCTTTAGCAGAAGAAAGAAGTCCCTGTTCGACACCAATTCCAATAAAAATATCATTTTTATAACGCTCTTTTAATTCAAGCAGTTCGTCTGTATATTTGTCATAATCAAGGGCAAATACAACATTTCCGTCCTCTAAAGGGTAATCGTAGTCGTTGTGTTCTGTAAAACATATGCTTTTTAACTGCATATTGATGGCATTTTTGATTATATTCTCAGGAGTTTCGGTTGAATCAGACGAAAAATGCGAGTGAAGATGCCAGTCTGAAAGTTCAGGATAAGTTCTCATATATGTCTTCTCCATTTCATAAGTAAAATTAGATTGTTATTATGTGGGCTGCTAAACAATCACGATGTATAAGTGAGCAGTAAAGATTATTCTGATACTCACATCATATTTATAATTATTATATTGTTGATTATAGCATTATTAGTTTGAAAATGGTACTAAAGCCCTTGAAAATATTTGAATTGATTGTTATTATGTAAACGTATTTTTACATTCTTTACACAAAATGCACAATTTCTTTACTTTTATTAAGTATAGATAAATCTTTATTAACAGATAATTAGTATGTGCAGGACAGGAGAAAAAAGTGAATATTGAGTTAGTTGGCAATTTGTTTATGTTTGCAGGCGGCATCGGTATGTTCTTATATGGAATGAACATAATGGCAGATGGTATGCAAAAGTCAGCGGGAAGCAAGATGAAACAGCTCATAGGCTATCTTACAAGGAACAGATTATTAGCTGTTCTTGTTGGAGCATTTATAACAGCCATAATTCAGAGTAGTGGCGCGACAACAGTTATGGTTGTTGGATTTGTTAATGCTGGTCTTATGACACTTGTACAGGCTGTAGGAGTTATAATGGGTGCTAACATTGGTACAACCATAACAGCATGGATTGTATCTTTAGGACAGCTCGGAGATGCTGTCAAAGTGTTAAAGCCATCGTTTTATGCACCTCTGCTTGTAGGAATCGGTGCAATTCTTGTATTGTTTAGTAAGAAGCCTAAAAAGAAAATGGCAGGAGAGATAGTTGTAGGTATCGGACTTTTATTCTTAGGACTTGATTTTATGTCAGAGTCGATATCTCCATATACAGATGCACCTATTTTTTCAAAAGCGTTTGAAGTAGTAGGAAGTAATCCATTATTGGGCATTGCAATTGGTATTGTAGTAACAGCAATTCTACAAAGCTCTTCTGCATCAGTAGGTATATTACAGACACTCGCAATTAATGGAGTGGTTACTACCAATGCGGCAGTATTTATTACGTTGGGGCAGAATATAGGTTCGTGTGTAACTGCAATTATATCAAGTGCTGGTACAACAAGGAATGCAAAGAGAGCAGCTTGTATGCATCTTTTATTTAATGTTGCGGGAGCAGTTATATTTGGAACAGGTGCTTTTATATTATTTATGTTTAAACCTGCGTTAGCTGTGCATAATATAACAAGTGTGGAAATATCTATATTCCATACGTTCTTTAACATAATATGTACAACTATAATGATGCCATTTGGAAGTCTGCTTGTTAAACTTTCAGGCATAATTATAAGAGAGAAGACTGAAGATGAAGAAAATGCTTCATTAGAGGCAAGCGACAGTTATGCGGCAGAGTTATCAAGACATTTTGACAGCAGAATATTAGAACAGCCATCAGTAGCGGTTGACAGGGCACTCAGCGAAGTTATCATAATGGGCAATCTGTCACTGGATAATATAAAATATTCGGTAAGTGCTGTTATGAACAATGATCAGGATATGATAGATAAAGTTATAGAGACGGAACACAAGGTTGACCTCTATGAAAAGTATCTTACAGAATATCTCATAAAGGTTAATAATCTTTCCATAACGGAAGAACAACATTTACTTATTAATGATTTATTCCATGCGATTATTGATATTGAGAGAGTGTCAGACCATGCAGAGAATATGTCTGATCTTGCCAAATACAAGATAGATAATGAAATAATATTCTCCCAGCATGGAATGGAAGAACTCAAGAAGTTATCTGAAAAGGTTATTGTCTGTTTCTCAGAGGCAATTAAAGCCAGGGAAAAGTTCAGCAGGGTTGCAGCAGATAATGTATGCCGTATAGAAGACGAGGTTGATGATTTAGAAGAAGAATTAAGAAATAAACATATCGAGAGATTATCTTCTGGATTATGTAAGCCATCTAATGGTGTTGTATTCCTTGATATTTTGTCTAATCTTGAGAGAATGTCAGATCACGCTAATAATCTTGCAGACTGTGTGTTAGCAGAGATAAAAGAGAAAAAATAAGCTGATTAGTGAGTTTCAGAACAGACTAGATATAATAAGATTAATGGAATATGGTAAAAAGTTTAATTTGAATGGCGAAATATACAATAATTTGTAAAAAATAGGAATTAACACTTGATATTTTAAATTGTTTTATGTAGAATACAATGTAGTTGATTTTTTATTAACAATCTTTATATTAGGAGGATTTATTTTTATGTCAGTAAAAGTTGCGATTAATGGTTTTGGACGTATCGGTAGACTTGCATTCAGACAGATGTTCGGTGCAGAAGGATACGAAGTAGTTGCTATCAACGATTTAACAAGCCCTAAGATGTTAGCTCATCTTTTAAAGTATGATTCATCACAGGGAAGATATGTTGATTTCGGTGAGGAAGATCAGGTAACAGCTGATGATGAAGCAGGTACAATTACAGTAAAGGGTAAGACAATTAAGATCTACAAAGAGCCAGATGCTAACAACTGCCCATGGGGAGATCTTGATGTTGACGTAGTTCTTGAGTGCTCAGGTTTCTATACATCAAAGGCTAAGGCTCAGGCTCATATCAATGCAGGTGCTAAGAAGGTTGTTATCTCAGCTCCAGCTGGTAACGATTTAAAGACAATCGTTTACAATGTTAACCACGAAACACTTACAGCAGATGATCAGATTATCTCAGCTGCTTCTTGTACAACTAACTGCTTAGCTCCTATGGCTAAGGCTCTTAATGACTGTGCAACAATCGAATCAGGTATTATGTGCACAATTCACGCTTACACAGGTGACCAGATGATACTTGATGGACCTCAGAGAAAGGGTGATTTAAGAAGATCAAGAGCTGGTGCTTGCAACATCGTTCCTAACTCAACAGGTGCTGCTAAGGCTATCGGTCTTGTTATCCCAGAACTTAATGGAAAGCTTATTGGAGCTGCTCAGAGAGTTCCTACACCTACAGGTTCTACAACAATCCTTAACGCTGTTGTAGCTAAGAAGGTTACTGTTGATGAAGTTAATGCTGCTATGAAGGCTGCTGCTACAGAAAGCTTTGGTTACAATGAAGAACTTATCGTATCAAGCGATATCGTTGGAATGAGATTTGGTTCATTATTCGATGCTACACAGACAATGGTTAACGAACTTCCAAACGGTGGATGCCAGGTTCAGGTAGTTTCTTGGTATGATAACGAGAACTCATACACAAGCCAGATGGTTAGAACAATTAAGTACTTCGCTGAATTAAGCAAGTAATTATAATATACATTGACCATTAAGGGTTAATTTATTTAACTTGTAATAATACCGGAGATGAGAATTCATTCTCCGGTATTTTGATAAGTATGTTAAGACTGTCCTGCTGTATGGCGGGACAGAACAGGCATACCTGGGTTGTTTACAGGTCACTGTCAATAAGCTAGTAATGATAATTTGGAGGATATAGATATGCTTAATAAGAAGTCAGTTGATGATATCAACGTTAATGGCAAAAGAGTTTTATGCAGATGTGATTTTAATGTACCATTAGATGGTGATAAGATTACAGATGAAACACGTCTTGTTGCTGCACTTCCAACAATAAAGAAGTTAATAGCTGATGGAGGAAAGGTTATTCTTTGCTCACATCTTGGTAAGCCAAAGGGAGCTGATAAGGCATTTTCATTAGCACCAGTTGCTAAAAGACTTTCAGAGCTTCTTGGACAGGAAGTTAAGTTCGCTGCTGATGATACAGTAGTTGGTGACAATGCAAGAGCTGCTGTTGAAGCTATGAATAATGGAGATGTTATTCTTCTTGAGAATACACGTTTCAGAGCAGAAGAGACAAAGAATGGTGATGAATTCTCTAAGGATTTAGCTTCAATCGCTGATGTATTTGTTAATGATGCTTTCGGTACAGCACACAGAGCACACTGCTCTAACGTAGGTGTAACAAAGTATGTTGATACAGCAGTAGTTGGTTACCTTATGCAGAAAGAAATAGATTTCCTTGGAAATGCTGTTAATAATCCAGTAAGGCCTTTCGTAGCTATTCTTGGTGGTTCAAAGGTGTCTTCAAAGATTTCTGTTATTAACAACCTTCTTGATAAGGTTGATACACTTATTATCGGTGGCGGTATGTCATACACATTCCAGAAGGCTCATGGTGGTCACGTTGGACAGTCATTAGTTGAAGAAGATTATCTTGACTATGCTAAGGAAATGATGGCTAAGGCTGAAGCTAAGGGTGTTAAGATGCTTATTCCTGTTGATACAGTAGTAACAAAGGAATTCAAGAACGATACTCCTTTCCATGTAGTTGAAGCTGGATGCCAGGAAGATGATGATATGGGTATGGATATCGGACCTAAGACTTGTGAGCTTTACAAGGATGCTCTTAAGGATGCCAAGACAGTAGTATGGAATGGACCTATGGGTGTATTTGAATTCCCTAACTTTGCAAAGGGAACTATTGCTGTTGCAGAAGAATTAGCTCAGCTTACAGATGCTACTACAATTATCGGTGGTGGTGATTCAGCAGCCGCAGTTAATAACCTTGGTTTCGGTGATAAGATGACACATATTTCAACAGGTGGCGGTGCTTCACTTGAATTCCTTGAAGGTAAGGAACTCCCAGGTGTAGTAGCAGCTAATGACAAATAGAGTGTTTACTGACATAAACATATAGCTTTGATTGGTTAATTGACAGTTAATTCAGTCGGGCAATACACAAAAGGAGCTGTATATTGATATATACGGCTCCTTTTGTTTGAAAATAATCATAAAACTAAGCTTGTCTTAATACAATATGTTGTATATATAAAATACTTAGGTACATACATTGTATTTATTTTAAATATTTGCATTATTAGTGGCTTTTTATAAATTTGTATGATATAATTTTTTTATTAAAATAACTGAGCTGGTAATAATGATGAATAAGCTAATCAGTTATATTGTATGGAGGCGTGATTGTAGTATGAGGAAGAAGATAGTTGCGGGAAACTGGAAAATGAATATGACACCAAAGGAAGCAGTATCGCTTGTATGTGAGCTTCGTGATAAGTTCTCTAATCGTGATGTTGATGTAGTGTTTTGTGTTCCATCAATAGACATTATACCAGTTGTAGACGCAGTCAAAGGAACAGATATTAAGGTTGGTGCCGAGAATATGCACTATGAAGAAAAAGGTGCATATACGGGTGAGATTTCACCAGGAATGTTAAAAGAGGCTGGTGTTGATTATGTTATAGTTGGACATTCAGAAAGAAGACAATATTTTGGTGAAGATGATGAGTGCATCAACCGCAAAGTAAGAAAAGCAATTGAATATGGATTGACACCTATTATATGCTGTGGTGAGACTATCCAGCAGAGAGAAGAAGGCATAACATTGGATTTCATTAATAAGCAGATTGACGCAGCATTTTTACAGGTGTCAGCTAAAGATGCTATGAAGTGTGTTATTGCATATGAACCTATATGGGCTATTGGAACAGGCAGGGTTGCTACATCAGCTCAGGCTCAGGAAGTATGTGAGGCTATAAGATTAGATATAAGGAAGTTATATGGAGAAGAAGCAGCTTCTTCAATAAGAATTCTTTATGGAGGTTCTGTTAATGCTGGTAATGCTGCAGAATTATTCAGGCAGCCTGATATAGATGGCGGTCTTGTAGGCGGTGCAAGTCTTAAGCCGGATTTTTGTGAAATTGTTAATTACAATATATAATAAGATACATAGTAAGCCATATACGGAAGTAATTCCAGGTATGGCTTATTGCTTTTTAATATAATTATAATTATTCTAAATTGCAAATTAGTAATAAGTATGCTATCATACAACAGGAATAATTAGAGAGAATATTAAAGATATTGCTATCTTAGAAAAGAGGAAAATAATATGAGTAAGAAACCAGTTGTATTAATGGTACTTGATGGTTATGGTTTAAGTGATAGAACAGAGGGTAATGCAATAGCTATGGCTAATACTCCTGTTATGGATAAGTTAATGAAAGAATATCCATTTGTTAAGGGTAACGCATCTGGACTTTATGTAGGTCTTCCAGATGGTCAGATGGGTAATTCAGAAGTTGGACATATGAATATTGGTGCTGGCAGGATTATATATCAGGATCTTACAAGAATAACAAAGGCTATAGAAGACGGAGAGTTCTATAAGAATGAAGAACTTCTTGCTGCTATGGAGAATTGCAAGAAGAATAATTCCGATTTACATCTTTTCGGACTTTTATCAGATGGTGGTGTTCATAGCCACATTTCACATATATATGGTTTACTTGAGATGGCTAAGAAGAATGGAGTTTCTAATGTATATGTACACGCTTTCCTTGATGGACGTGATACACCTCCAGCTTCAGCTAAAGATTTTGTAGCCAGGCTTGAAGACAAGATGGCAGAGATTGGTGTTGGTAAAGTAGCTTCTTTAGCGGGAAGATACTATGCTATGGATAGAGATAATAACTGGGACAGAGTAAAGGAAGCATATCTTTCACTTACAACAGGTGAAGGAAAGTCAGCAGATAATGCAGTTAAGGCACTTGAAGAGTCTTATGCGGCAGATGTTACAGATGAATTCGTTGTTCCTACAGTAATAACAGAGAATGGCAAGCCACTTTCAGTTGTTAAGCCTGACGATTCAGTAATATTCTTTAACTTCCGTCCAGATAGAGCAAGAGAGATGACAAGAGCTTTCTGTGATGATAAGTTTACAGGTTTTGAAAGAGAATATATTCCAACTACATTTGTATGCTTCAAGGATTATGATGAATCAATCCCTAACAAGTTAGTTGCATTCAAGAAAGAAGAAATCAAGAATACATTTGGCGAATTCCTTGCTAATAATGGCAAGAAGCAGCTTCGTCTTGCTGAGACAGAGAAGTATGCACATGTAACATTTTTCTTTAATGGTGGTGTTGAAGATCCTAATGTAGATGAGTTCAGACTTCTTGTTAACTCACCTAAGGATGTCCCAACATATGACCTTAAGCCAGAGATGAGTGCTCCAGAGGTTGGTATGGATTTAGTTGAGGCAATTAAGTCAGATAAGTATGATGTTATCGTAATCAACTTCGCGAACCCTGATATGGTTGGTCACACAGGTGTTATTCCGGCAGCAGTTAAGGCTGTAGAAAAGGTAGATGAGCTTGTTGGCAAGGCTGTACAGGCTGTTAAGGATGTTGACGGAGTATTATTCATATGTGCTGACCATGGTAACGCAGAGAAGATGATAGATTATGAAACAGGTGCACCACATACAGCACATACAACTAATCCAGTTCCATTTATTCTTGTCAATTATGATGAAGCATATACACTTAGAGAAGGTGGAAGACTTTGTGATATAGCTCCAACTCTTATTGAGATTATGGGAATGGAGAAGCCGGCAGAGATGACAGGAGAATCACTTCTTATTAAGAAATAATTCATAGATAGGATTATATAGTGCATAGATGGACAATTAGTTATAGATATTAGTTGCACATTTAATATTTATTTGTTATAATCAATTCATTGTGATTATTGCAATAGGAGGTTTGATATATGTTTGGTATGTCATGGGCTGATACATTAAGAATAGTCTTAATGGGTATATTTATATTAGTATGTATATTTTTAACAATAGTAGTTCTTATGCAGGAAAGTAAACAGAATGGTTTATCAGGTGCTATTAGTGGTGCTGCTGATACTTACTGGGGTAAGAATAAAGGTCGTTCAATGGAAGGTAAGCTTGTAACTATTACTAAAGTTCTTGCTGTATTATTCGTTGTAATAGCTATTATTTTAAATATTAATTTCTAATTGATAACATTAACGCTCTTAAGATATAGTATCTTAAGGGCGTTTTTGTGTAATAAATATTAAATATATATTATATTGCAGATTGATGTTGAATTATAGTAATGGAATGGAGGAAACTATGAAAAGTAGTGTTTTCAAGGAAAGAAGGAAAAACCTTGCTGATCTGATACTCAATAATGAATTATATGTTCCTATGAAGACAAAGGAGATAGCAATTCTTCTTGGTATTCCTAAAGAATTAAGACACGAACTTCAGGAGGTTCTTGATTCTTTAGTTGCAGACGGAACTATAGGTGTAAGCAAGAAGGGGAAATATATGAAGCCTGATAATGTTGCACTTGTAGGAACATTTGAGAGTACAAGCAGGGGATTTGGTTTTGTTGTTGTAGATGGGCAGGATGATGATATATTTGTCAAAGCAAGTGATACTAAGGATGCTTTTTATCACGACAAAGTTAAAGTTGTAATTACAGCACAGAAGAATGGTGATAGAAGACGTGAAGGTAAGATAATAGAGATATTAGACCACGAAGTTAAGACTTTGGTTGGAACATATCAGAAGAATAAGAATTTTGGATTTGTTGTGCCTGATAACCAGAAGATTGGCTGTGATATATTCGTATCTAAGGAACACGAAATAGGAGCGGTTACAGGCAGTAAAGTAGTAGTTAAGATAAGCAGCTACGGCAGTGCAAGAAAGAATCCTGAGGGTAAGATAATTGAAGTAATCGGACATATGGATGATCCGGGAACAGACATTTTATCAATAGTAAAAGCCTATGACCTGCCAGAAGAATTTCCAGATAGTGTTAAGAAGGAATTAAAGGGCATACCAGATGAGGTTGATGGCAATGATATAGCAGGCAGGACGGATCTGCGAGATGTTGTTATGGTGACAATAGACGGCGAGGATTCTAAGGATTTAGATGATGCAGTATCATTAACTAAAGAAAATGATATATATCATCTTGGTGTGCATATTGCTGATGTAAGCCATTATGTTAAAGAGGACAGTCCACTTGATAAGGAAGCTCTTAAGAGAGGAACAAGCGTGTATCTGGTTGACAGGGTTATTCCGATGATACCGCACCAGCTTTCCAATGGAATATGTTCGTTGAATGAAGGATGTGACAGACTGGCATTAAGCTGTCTTATGGATATAGATATGAAAGGTAACATAATAGGCCATAAGATATGCGAGTCAGTTATCAATGTAAATAGAAGAATGACTTATACATCTGTTAAAAAGATACTTGAAGATAATGATAAAGAAGAATGTGCAAAGTACAGTGAGCTTGTAGATATGTTTAAGCTTATGCAGGAATGTGCTGATATATTAAGAAAGAAAAGATTTAAGAGAGGTTCAATAGATTTTGACTTTCCTGAATCTAAGATTATTCTTGATAAAGATGGACGGCCTGTAGATATTAAGCCATATGACAGAAATGTAGCAACTAAGCTTATAGAAGATTTTATGCTTGCTGCTAATGAGACAGTAGCAGAAGATTATTTCTGGCAGGAAGTACCATTTCTTTATAGAACACACGAAAATCCTGACCCGGAAAAGATATTAAAATTATCTACATTTATTAATAATTTTGGATATTCAATGCATATAACTGATGAAATTCATCCTAAAGAATTACAGAAGCTTCTTGAAAAAATAGCGGGAAGTGACGAGGAAAATCTTATAAGCAGACTTACATTAAGGTCTATGAAGAAGGCTAAGTATACAGCGGAATGTATTGGACATTTCGGACTTGCGGCAAAATATTACTGCCATTTTACTTCGCCAATAAGAAGATATCCGGATTTGCAAATTCATAGAATAATTAAAGAATGTCTTCATGGAGGAATGAGTGAGAAGCGAAAGCTTCATTATGATAAAATCCTTCCAGATGTTGCAGAACAGGCGAGTGCAACTGAACGCCGTGCAGATGAGGCAGAAAGAGATACTGATAAGCTGAAAATGGTTCAGTATATGAGTGCACATATCGGAGAGTATTTTGATGGTGTAATATCAGGAGTAACGAATTGGGGCATATATGTTGAACTTCCTAATACAATAGAAGGAATGGTTTCTGTCAATAATATGCGTGGTTACTATGTATTTGATGAAAATCATTACGAGATGTTTAATGAAACAACTCATCAGACATATAAGCTTGGACAGAAAGTCAGGGTTGTTGTTGTTGATACTAATGAAATATCAAGAACGATAGATTTTATGTTTGCACAGGATTATGAAGAATAGTAAGCAATTAAGTAATTAGATAATGGAGGATATGTATGGGCAAAGACAGCGCAAGCGGCAACAGATTAATTGCCAACAACAAGAAAGCGTATTTTGATTACTTTATAGAAGATAAGCTTGAAGCAGGGCTTGAACTTTGCGGAACTGAGGTTAAGTCAATAAGACAGGGAAAATGTTCTATCAAAGAGTCATATATACAGATAATTAATGGGGAAGTATTTGCCATTAATATGAATATCACACCTTATGAAAAAGGTAATATTTTCAATAAAGACCCATTAAGACCTAAGAAGCTGCTTCTTCATAAAAGTGAGATTAATAAGCTTGCAGGACAGCTTTCTACCAAGGGCTATACACTTGTGCCATTGCAGGTTTATCTGAAATATGGCAAGGTTAAAATGCAGATAGGTCTTGCAAAAGGTAAGAAGAATTACGATAAGAGAGATTCAATAGCGAAGAAAGACCAGCAGCGGGAGGCAGCTAAGGACTTTAAGATTAGAAATCTGGGGTAGGTTTTGAATGGTTAGATTGCAATGATGAGGGTGTTCGGCTGGTAAAGGCAAAACTTTTAAGGTGAGCACTTTTGTGCTCATCTTATCATAATTTATAAAAAAATTAATTTTTTATTTATAAGAATATATTGACTTTAAGTGGTATATAATGTTATATATTATATGGTCGTTAAAGACTATAATTTAATATATGGGCTTGTAAAGGTTTCGACAGGGGTTTTGAAACTGGTGAAGCTATCCGTATGCAATGCGTTAAATGGCAAACTTAAATATAAACGCTGAAGATAATTTAGCATACGCTGCCTAAGTTGCAGCAGTCTGACCTAGAGCACTCACACTTTAGGATCCAGGCTTCGAATATGTGAGAAACGACATAGCTTAAGCTTTGCGGTTATGGACGTATTATGAAGCTACTAAGTGCATAAGGGTGTTAGTTCCCGTATGCATAAGGGAATGTCAAATAACTGACTATGATAGTAGAAGAACAGCGGATGGGCTTTTGGACAGGGGTTCGACTCCCCTCAGGTCCACTTAGCAACTTTTCAATTTTTATATTAACAAAAGAATATGTCATTATAAAAATTTCTTATAAAAACCAGAGCAATTTTTATTTGACTTTTTAAAAAATAAGAAATATAATATCTAACAAACGAGTAGCAGACTAGCGTAAATCCAGTTTTGCTGCTCTTTTTTGTGCGTAATTATACGCATTTTAATAATTATATAATTGTCATTAAAAAGTGTGTAGCTTATCAGCGTAAGTCCAGCTTACGGGATAAATACACACTTTTTTTATGCAGAAAAAGGAGGATTTTGATGGCAGAAAGTAACAGAATGAGAGAAATGCCAGTAAATAGGCTTATGGTACAGATGGGTATACCAATGATTTTATCAATGGCATTACAGGCGGTTTACAATATTGTAGACAGTGCATTCGTTGGAAATATGAAAGTTGGAAGTGAAGCGGCACTTAATGCACTGACATTGGTATTTCCTGTTCAAATGCTTATGGTGGCAATAGGAATTGGAACAGGTGTAGGAACAAATGCACTTCTTGCAAGAACGCTTGGACAAGGTAATAACAAGAAAGCTGCCAAGATTGCAGGAAACAGTCTGTTTCTTGGAGTAATTATTTATGCGGTATGTTTATTATTTGGTGTTTTTGGGGTGAAAGCATATATTTCTTCACAGACTGTTGATACAGAAGTTATTTTGATGGGAGTAAGCTATCTTAGAATATGTTGTGTTATTTCCTTTGGAATTATATTCTTTTCGTTGTTTGAGAAATTATTGCAGGCAACAGGACGTTCACTTTATTCCACAATAGGACAGGTAGTTGGGGCAGTTGTAAATATTGTTCTGGACCCAATTATGATATATGGTATAGGACCTGTTCCGCAGATGGGAGTAAAAGGTGCTGCATATGCAACAGTTATTGGCCAGGTTGTATCGGCAGGATTATTATTTATTTTCCATATGAAATTAAATAAGGAATTTGAGCATAGTGTTAAATATATGAAACCAGATGCCGGAATTATAAAAGAAATTTATGCAATCGGACTTCCAGCGATTATAGCACAGGCACTTATGTCTATTATGGTTTATGTTATGAATTTGAATTTGAAGTTCAATCCTTCTGCACAGACGGCATATGGACTATTTTATAAAGTTCAGCAGTTTGTATTGTTCTTAGCTTTTGGTTTAAGAGATGCAATTACACCAATAATAGCATTTGCTTATGGAATGGGAAGTAGAAAGAGAATAGAAGACGGAATAAAATATGGTCTTATATATACAATTGTACTTATGATTGCAGGGGCAGCAATTACAGAGATTTTTCCAGGTGCATTTGCAGCTTTATTTAATGCAGGGCAGTCAAGAGAATATTTCATAGGAGCAATGAGAATTATTTCAATAAGTTTTATATTTGCAGGAATAAATGTTGCGTATCAGGGAATTTATCAGGCATTAAATGGTGGAATAGAGTCACTGGTTATATCGCTTCTTAGACAGCTTATTATAATATTGCCATTGGCGGGAATATTTTCTGCTTTTGTAAGAAATGGACAGGCTGGTGTATCGCTTATCTGGTGGGCATTTCCAATAACAGAGATTATCGCTTGTCTGGCTGGATATGTATTTTTAAAGAAAATCAGAAAAAATAAAGTAGAGAAGTTAAGTGAATAAATTCATAAAATGGATTAGTCTGTGACAAATCTGAAATAAGAAAAATTTTAATTGAATGAGGAGGCTTACATATGGCAAATAAAATTATTACAATCAGCAGGGAGTTTGGAAGCGGTGGACGATTTATCGGAGAAGAAGTCGCTAAGAAGCTGGGAATGAAATATTATGATAAAGATATAATCAGCCAGATAGCAGAAAAGTTGGGATTTTCAAAAGAGTATATCAGTCAGAATGCAGAACTATCACCTAAAAAAGGGTTGTTTGCATATGCACTTACAGGACGTGATACAACAGGAAAATCAGTAGAAGATATGGTGTATGAGGCTCAGAGAAAAGTAATTCTTGAAATAGCAGAAAATGATAGATGTGTAATTATAGGAAGAAATGCTGATTATATATTAAAAGACAGGACGGATGTTATTAATATTTTTATACACGCAGATATGCCTGAAAAAGTAAAGAGAATATGCAGATTATATAATGTCACAGAAACTGAGGCTGTAGCGATGACAGCAGATATTGATAAAAGACGTATGACTAACTATCGTTATTATACAGACCAGAAGTGGGGAATGGCACGAAATTACACATTGACATTAAATAGTTCACAGCTAGGGTATGATATGTGTGAGAAGATTATAATGGAATGTGCACAGCAGTAGATTTTTATATGTAGTGATAAGATTTAATAGTTGAATTGATTGCATTTGTGTGCTGATTATTTTATTATTAATGCAAAGCAATTTACAATTCCTGCGAGGAGTTTAAATACTTTGACTAAAGGCAATTATTATAGAATTGGAGGAATATATTATGTCCGCAGATAAGACTAATGTTATGAGAAGTCTTGACCAGAAGAAGATTAAATATAAAGTACACGAATATAAGGAGTCAGGTGCAGTAAGCGGTGTGGAAGTTGCGGCGGCACTTGGACAAGACCCTAAGAGAGCATTTAAGACACTTGTTACAATAGGCAAGAGCGGCAATCATTACGTGTTTATGGTTCCTGTAGCAGAAGAACTCGACCTTAAGAAAGCTGCCAAATGTGTAGGTGAGAAGAATATTGAGATGATAAAGTCAAAGGAACTGCTTCCGCTTACAGGTTATATTCACGGTGGCTGTTCACCGGTTGGTATGAAGAAGTTCTTCAGGACAGTTATAGATAAGAGTGTGCTTGATATTGAAGATACAATATTTTTCAGTGCTGGAAAGATAGGATTTCAGATAGAAACCGATTACAGCGAATTAAAGAAAGTGATAAAGATAGAAGAAGATGATATTACTGTTGAATAGGAGGTCTGCATATGGACAAGGAAGTCAAGAAGCATATGGTTGGCGGGTATGAGTTTAATACTAAAGAAGATGCCCAGTTGGCCAAAGATGAACTTAATGCTATTAAATATGTGTCGGCAAAGACTAATACGAAAGATCCTAAGCAGGTATATAATCTTTATAATAAAATAATAGAACGTAAATTATTCTCGACACAGATAGGAATGAATTACCTTAAGCAGTTACAGACATTTTTATATAAGAGCAGTGAGATACCTAATGACAAAATCCAGCCTATCCCGATAAATGCGGATACACAGGAAGCACTCGACAAACGAAAGGAACAGATAGAATTTAAGAGTGAACTAAGAAATCTGTCTATTCAGGTAGCAAAATACAGGAATAATTTCATAAGGGCTATGGTATTAAATATTATTCTTGTTATAGTAATTATTGCGATGTTTGTAATATTAAAGACAAGTTCTAACCCTAATATATTAAATTATGAGGTCACTATCCAGAACAGGTATGCCCAGTGGCAGCAGGAATTGCAGTCGGAAGAGGAGTCTTTAAAGGCAAGGGAGCAGGAACTTAACAATAAAAAGAGGTAATTAAAAAGCAGTAAACACATTTTCTTAACATTAAGGACACATTTTTAACATAATTATTATTTAATATACAATAAAGAGTGGCAAAATGTGCTTTAGCTTTTGCCTTATATAATATTATAGAAGTTATATAGACATATTTAAAGTAATTATTAACACGGATTGGAGTATACAATGGATAATATTAAAGTATTAATGGTTGATGATGAAAGCAGGATGCGTAAGCTTGTAAGTGATTTCCTTACAAGAAAAGGATATATAGTTATTGAAGCTGGTGACGGAGAGGAAGCACTTGACAGATTTTATGCGGATAAGGATATATCACTTGTTATTCTTGACGTTATGATGCCTAAGATGAATGGCTGGGATGTATGCAGGGAGATTAGAAAGAATTCTAAAGTGCCTATTATTATGCTTACAGCTAAGAGCGATGAATCAAGCGAATTAAATGGATTTGAATGTGGTGCAGATGAATATATAGCAAAGCCTTTCAGTCCTAAGATTCTTACAGCAAGAGTTGATGCACTTATTAGAAGAAGTTACAGCATTGATAGCAGTGAGGTGACAGATGTAGGTGGAATTATTATTGATAAAGCCGCACATATTGTTAAGATTGACGGACAGGAGATTGATTTAAGCTTTAAGGAATTTGAACTGCTTACATATTTTGTTGATAATAAAGGTCTTGCATTATCAAGGGAGAAGATACTTAATAACGTATGGAATTATGACTATTTTGGAGATGCTAGAACAATAGATACCCACGTTAAGAAGCTTAGAAAGAAGCTAGGAGATAAGGGTGATTATATTAAGACTATATGGGGAATGGGATACAAGTTTGAAATTTAACTTAGTATTAGCTGAGGAATACCAAGATGAATAAACATTCGATTAAATTTAAAATAACGCTGCTGATTGGTGGAATGATATGTGTTCTTATAGTTCTTCTTCTTGTATTTAATATAATATTTTCAGAAAAGTTCTATATGGAAGATAAACAGCAGGAGATGTTGAACGCATATAGTTCAGTAAATGATGCGTGTATACAATATTCAGATGATAGTATTTCAGAAACAGATTTACGGAATAATCTTGAACAGATATCGACCTCTAAGGGCATATCTATGATTATAGTAAATAGTGACTGGACGACTTTTTATGTAAGCACTCACGGAGATGAGATGCTTCTGGAAAGATTGAAAAAGAGTATATTTAATAATGATATTTTCCAGAATATACCATCTAAGAGTAATAGTGATTCATCTAACACAGACGGAAGCACTGATAATAATGGTACTTCTTCTGATAGCAGGAATGGCCAGAACAGCGGAAGTGTCACAGATGATAATAATATGAAAAATGATTTTGGTGATTTGTCAGATAGTGATAAGTCAGCATTATTTGGTGGTAATTCTGATAACAATGGTGATAAGAAGACACCTCCGGAAAAGATTATCGATATGTCAGGCAACGGAGCTAACGAGGTCAGGGAGATTATACTTGAGAATGATAAATATACAGTTCAGGAAGTATATGACAGTCGTCTGTTAGATGACTATATCGAATTATGGGGAACATTGGATAATGGTGATTTTATTCTTATAAGGACTCCTATACAGAGTGTCAAAGATAACGTGCACATTTCTAATACGCTTATAACTTATGTTGGTATAGGAACACTTCTTATAGGTGTTGTTGCGGCATTTGTGTTATCCTCATATATCTCACGTCCTATAAAGCAGCTTTCTGATATAGCAGAGAGAATGTCTAACCTTGATTTTGAGGCACATTATGAGGGCGATGATAAAGGTGAGATAGGACTTTTGGGAGATAGTATGAATAATATGTCCCATAAGCTTGAGGAGAATATTTCACAGCTTAAGGCTGCCAACCTTGAACTCCAAAGAGATATTGATAAGAAGGAAAAGCTTGAGCAGATGAGAACAGATTTCTTATCAAATGTATCACACGAATTAAAAACACCTATAGCACTTATTCAGGGCTATGCAGAGGGGCTTAAGGAAGGCATTACAGATGATCCGGAGAGTATGGATTTCTACTGTGATGTTATTATAGATGAAGCCAACAAGATGAATAATATGGTGAAGAGACTTCTTACGCTTAACCAGATTGAATTTGGTGAAGATGAGCTTGTTATGGAAAGATTCGATATTAATGAGCTTGTAAAGTCAGTAGCCGCCGCTAATGAATTAAGGGCTTCACAGAAGGAACTAACAATACAGACATTTATGAGTGAAGAACCTCTTTATGTATGGGCAGATGAATATAAGGTTGAAGAGGTGATAACTAATTATATCTCTAATGCAATTAATCACTGCTGTAATGAGAACATCATTAAAGTGAATGTTGAACAGATTGATAAAGATAATGTAAGGGTTACTGTATACAATTCTGGAAAGAATATACCCGAGGAGGATATTGAACATATATGGGAGAAGTTCTATAAGGTAGATAAAGCCAGAACAAGAGAGTATGGCGGTAACGGAATAGGGCTTTCAATTGTTAAGGCGATTGTTGAATCTATGGGCAAGCAATGCGGTGTGAGAAATGTTTCTGATGGAGTTGAGTTCTGGTTTGACCTTGATTGCAAATTATGATAGAATTCATATAGTTGAATTGAATTGTGGTGCGTACTAGAGGAACGCAGGAATGGAGATTATATGAAGAAGATAGCTATAGCTGTCTTGTCAGCAGTATGTGTATTTGCGCTGGCAGGTTGTGCTGATGATGTAACAATGGACAATGAACAGAATGATATTGTAGCTGAATACATAGCAGGTACTCTGCTTAGACATTCCTATGCTAATGAATGGAAGTATTCTAAGCTTAGTAATCCAACATTTAATAAGTCAGGACAGAGTACAACAACTACTGGAAAGAATAATACTACTGGTACAACAGCAGCTAACAAGCAGACAACAACAGCTGTGGGACAGACAGGTACGACAAGTACAACAGGAACAACTCAGGCAGGTATTAAGGCGGCAAGCATTACTGAAGCCTTAGGTCTTAGTGGTGTTACTGTTAGCTATAAGAAGGTATCGGTAGGTAACAGATATCCAACAGATGCATATGCTGTATGTGTTCCGGCAGATAGCGGCTGTAAGGTAGTAGCAGTTGAGTTTACAATTAAGAATACAGGTTCAGCGGTATATAATGCAACAACTAAGTCAGCTAATGTCACAATGAAGCTTAGTGCAGGAAGTGGCACTTACACACAGTATAAGTCAATGTTAAAGAATGATATATGTAATCTTGATAAGGTTACAATCAATGCAGGAGAGGAATATACAGCGGCAGCAGTATTTCAGGTTTCAACAACAGATGCCGGAGCTTCTGGTATGAAGCTTGAAGTGTTATCTGGAACACAGCAGGTAGAAACAATTAATTTACAGTAATATAAAAAGTATCGGAGAGGCAGATCCTGTCCGATACTTTTTTCATTTTATCTGAAATCTTTTCCTAATACATTTTCTTTAGTATACATAGCAGCTTCATCTGCTGTCAGGATATGTGCAAATGAAGCTCTTTCATTAGGCTTGTAGCCCTCACCATATCCGTTGTATTCAGCGTAAAATGTTGTTTCGTGTGCTTCAGGCTTATTCCAGTCATGAAAACCTGAGCCAGCAATCTGAGAGGAATATTTACAGTTTATTAATACGGTCTTTGCGTGTATTCTCCAAGGTCTGCTTAAATAACATGTTCCATCTGGACAGTTGCCAGTGAAATTGCAATTTTCAAATACATAGCCATATTTCTGGCCTTCATATGTAGAAGGTGCGGTATAATAACTGTTGATTTCCTTATTGCGGTTTAAGGCATATAATGTACAATTCTTAAAATATGCAGTAGCACTTCCGAAGATGAAATCAATCTCACCGCTTATAAAGCAGTCTTCATATAATTGTCTTGAGAGAATTCTTGGTGCGAATTCTGTAGGACCTGTAAATCCGCCCGGCTGTTTTTCTTTAAGAGGGAGAGGACCGGTAAAGAGAGTGTCCTGATGACCAAGTAGTTTGCAGTTTTTGAAAGTAATATTATCCCCTTCCGCATATACAGCGATAGCTTGTCCAACCTCAGTACCAAAGCCTGATGAATTCACGAAGGTAATATTATAGGCGTGGAAGTTATTGGCGTGTACAAAGAAAGTATAAGACCTGAAGGTACCACGTTTGGTGTTATCAGGCATAGTCATTAATGCGTAATAGTCTTTGGTTATAATTACGTTATCCATAGACTCACCAATAAGAGTTATATTATTGTGTGTAATCTCAACACGCTCGTTATAAGTACCATTTTTAATAAAAATTGTCTCTGATACTGTTGAGCTGCTTATAGCATCAACAGCTTCCTGAATAGATGTATAGTCACCTGTATTATCTTTTGAAACAGTAATCATATAAGCCTCCATAAATTTTATTAGGTTTACATCTGATGAAATATAGTAAATGCAAAACCTATGTGCTATTATATCATTTTTTTCTTAAGTTAAAATGCTTTTATAGACATAAATATAAAAAAATTGTATACTGATTGATAAAATAAAAAGGTGTATTAAAGGATAAGTGTAAAATGATTAGAATAGTTGAAGATGTAAAAGATGTAAATATATATTTGGGACTGCGTGATAAAGTGGGCTGGATAAAACTTACAAAAGCTCAGGCACAGGAAGCACTTAATAACAGCGTGAAAGTGTTTACTGTATTTGATGATGACAAGCCTATAGGAATGGGAAGGGTTGTTGGAGATAAGGCAGTTATAAGCTATATTCAGGATTTGATAGTGATACCGGAATATCAGGGGAAGCATATCGGAAGTGAACTTATAGAACATATTATAGCGTATGTTAAGTCTATAACAATGGAGGACTCAAGAATGATGTTATGTCTTATGTGTGCCAAGGGACGTGAGATATTCTATGAAAAGCATAATTTTATTGCAAGACCGACAGAGGCGTTAGGACCGGGAATGATTCAGTATATATATTCAGAACAATAAAGCTTGACAATACATAAAAACAATTGTAAACTAAACTGGAATTGAGGTTAACAATCAACCTTAAATCTTTTATGAGGAAGGTAAAGACAAGTGAAAGAGAAGAAGTTTACAGTTTATCAGTTATGTTTTATGGCACTTATGGCGGCAGTTACATGCATATTAGCACCATTATCAATACCTATAGGGCCTATTCCAATATCACTTACTAATCTTGTGGTATATTTTACAGTATATGTGATTGGCCTTAAAGCAGGAACATGCAGTTATTGTTTATATGTGTTATTAGGAGTTGTTGGTCTTCCTGTATTTTCAGGATATGTAGGAGGTCCAGCTAAGATTGCAGGACCAACAGGTGGATATATTGTTGGATTTGTGTTGATGGCACTTATAGGTGGATATGTAATTGAGAAGACTAATCGTAATATGGTTCTTGTTATAATTGCGTGGATAGTTGGAACAATGGTTGATTACGCATTAGGAACAGCATGGTTTGCCTATGTACAGCATTGTACAGTGGGTTACGCACTTAAGGTATGTGTGTATCCATTTATTGTATTTGATCTTATTAAGATAGTAGCAGCTACATTTCTCGGAAAGGCGGTGCGATATGCACTTGTTAAAGCAGGGTTATTATCTAATGATAAGGTAGTAAGCGGGGTAACAGCATAATTTGTTATATATACAGACAACTAATAAAAAGCAGCTTTTCTACAGATAGGAAAGCTGCTTTTTATTAGCGATAAAGATGTGCTGATGTACACATCAATATCCGTATTAATAAATTAAATTGATTGATAATAATCCTGTAGAGCTTATTAAATTAAGCAAGTAAAGTCTTAACGTATTCAGCAATCTTTTCGTCCTTGCAGTTAGCAAAGAAGAGTTCCTGGAACTTTTCTCCAGCTACAGCACCCTTAACAAGATCCTGGTCAAGGTTCTTAAGAACACTGATTAAATCCTGATTAAGAGTAACCTTTCTTACTTCATCAAGAATCTTCTTATTTCTCTGTTCTGGAACAACTCTTTCCTTAGGATAACCACCACCTGGTTCGCCTTCAAATAACTTTTCAAAAATGTATGTAAGGTTTAATTCAGCACCCCAGCCAAATCCCTTAGCGAATGGAAGAGCGATTGCATTACCATCGTTAATCTGCATAAACATATATGCATCTGAAGGGTCAACAACGTGTCCACAAAGAACATTAGGGAATGAGTTAAGTGCAAGCATAGCACCTTCACCAGTACCACAGCCTGTTACTACAAAATCACAAGCACCTGAGTTAAGAAGGATAGCAGCTAATATACCATTCTGTACATATGTAAGCTGAGCTTTGTCATCAGCAGAATACATACCATAGTTGTCTACGGTATGTCCCTTGCTTTCAGCTACTTTCTTAAGATTAGCGTAAATTAAATCATTCTTTGCAGCCTGACTGTTTTCGTTAATTAAAGCGATTTTCATTATTAAAAACCTCATCTTTCCTGATATTATTCCGATTATTACGGATATATTAAATATACTGAAATATATAATATTTGTCAAATTGATAAAATAGCAGATATATGTTAAAATCCCTTAGTGGAAAAGGAGAATGTGTTATGGCAGTTAATAATAAAGATGCTAAAGCAACATTTATGGAAGCTTTAGACGGACTTAAAGAATACGCAAAGGTTAATGGAAATATAGTTACCAAGGACGATGTTAAGAGTTATTTTAACGGACTTGAATTAGATGATAACAGATACTCAATGATAATGGGTTATCTTATGGCTAATAATATTACAATAAATGGAGTAGATGGAGCAGACAATGAATTCCTCCATATGCTTGAAAGTACTAAAAATGATGCTGTAAATAATGATGATAATGGAATAGCACAGGAAGATACTTCATATACTGAAACAGACGACGGAATTATTAAAAAGATAAATGTTACAGAGGAAGAGGTTAATAATCTGCCAGAAAAAGAAGCTGTTATGGCGGCTCAGATGATAGCAGATAATATGGACTATTCCGAAGATGATATATATCTTGAAAGATACCAGAAGGAGCTTGAACAGATACAGCCAGTATCAGATACTACAAGAGCTTACCTTTTAATTAATATCGTTGAAGATAATGATAAAGAGTCTTTAAAGCTTTTGTCTGAGTCATATCTTGGAAAAATTGTAGGCTGGGTTGAACCTTTCAGGTGCAGGGGAGTGCTTGCGGCAGACCTTGTTCAGGAGAGTAATCTTTCAATGATGGCTTATATAGGACAGAGGCAGTGGCTTAATAATTACGAATGGAAAGATAAGATAAAAGAAGGAACTACAGAAGATTTAATTCAGGTGCTTAATGAGATTGACAAGGAAGTTAAGTATCAGGCAGAAGAAAGTATGCGTATGCTGATTGACGAACAGATGGACAGCAATAAGATATCTGGAAAGGTTCTTAATAAAGTTAATTATGTCAATGACTGGGCAGTAAGATTAAAAGAAGAACTTGGAAGAAAGCCGTCAGTTAAGGAAGTCGCAGAGCGTATGGGTGTATCTGAGGATATTGTAAGGGAAGCTGTATCATTATCTGCAGAGGCAATTGAAGACATAAGCGATGCCAAGACTAATAAAGATAATGATAAGTAAAATGGTAATTAAGTAATGTAATTATACATATAATAAAATGGTAAATAATTAATTATGATAAGCAGTATATTATAAAAGTAATGAATTAAGATAGGTGATAAATATTAGAATTTTTTAATTAAAATTACATATATTATATTGTATCTAAGAGATTTATGTAGTAGAATAATTATAGTTGATAAGAAGAACAATTTAATAATTCCTGGGGCGTGCGATAACCTCACTTATTTTGATCCTACATTTCATCGACGGGATTCCTATATCTCCATTCTAATGTCGGGCCTCCTCTGAGTGGATGGCAGCGGTCTGGATGCGGTAACCCACCTAGCATTGCTAGGAGTCGAAAACGTGGGGAACGGCGCTTTGGGATAATTGTGATAAGTTACTATGAAGACAATTTTGTTTTCATAGTTTTTTTATTTAACAGGAAATTCTGATAGGATTTCCTGTTAAATAAAAAGCCCTCCGCAAAGATTCACACTTACACGAAGATGTAGTATGCTGTAGATGACCGCATTCGGCACAGAAATGTGCTTTGCACAATCTTCTTTATGTAGTAATAATCAGTGACTTTCAAGAATATATATAATTGATGCTGTACAGGCATAATATATTTGAGAGGTTAGGTTGATATGGTAAAGACCGTAATAATCAGAAAACGGACAATATTTATATATGGATTATTAGTACTGGTACTGGCAATAGGTGTTGTTGTGCTGGAAACATTTATTAATAAATCCAATAATGATGAATACATAACTTATGCACAGGCGGCAAAGATGATTGCTTATGCTAATGTAGATGATGCGCAGGCATTTGAAACAGGAGAAGTGTGGTACAAGCCATATATTGAATATGTCAATATTAATGGATACATGCAGTGTGAAGAGCCTGACGATTATATTATGATGAAAGATGTATACATACTTTCAAAGAAACTTAATGCAGGTGATACAACATTTGAGAGCGTTGGAATACAATCACTTAGCCAGTTAAAGAATAATAACAGAGTTGTGACTAAGCAGGAATTTATAGATTATTACATATTGCTTCTGCCGTATTGCAGTAATGGGCAGGATGTTGAGAAAGTTGAACTTGGAATTGCCGGAACACCTGCGGAGCTTAATGTTAGTGAGTGGGAAATGTATACAACTAAGGGAAAGTATATATTTGACGGAATAATTGCAACACCTTATATAGACAGGCAGGTATTGGCAATAGTAAGGGATAATCGTTTATTGTGTATTGAAAGAAAAATATCTGACGAGGTTGATTACAGTAATGTGTGGCTCAAATATGACAATAACGGAATGTTATATGTGAATTTCTATGGAGTTGAGAAAAAGCTTAAGATAGGCAGGGTTAATGATGACATAGATAATACGCTTGCCGATATTCATTTGAGTAAGGGAAAGGTGAAGAATATATCCGTCAAAAAGGATATTATCAAAGGGAAAGTTCTCTCTGTAACTAATGAATATGTAGAGATAGATGGGTATGGAAAAGTTCCATTAGATGAACAATTTATAATATATGATAATGTATCAGATGTGAAAACGCATAATTATGATGAGATTATAGTCGGTTATTCACTCCAGCGTTTTATAGTTGCTAATGGAAAGGTATGTGGAGCGATTATTGGCGAAGAATTAAAGCATGATAATATAAGAGTTATGTTAAAGACAACAGGTTACAAGGATTTATTTCATAGCAGTGTGTCGATGTCATCAGATAGTATAATACATATAACCTGTGCAGATGTACAATGGGATATTGCAGCAGGTGAAAGCTTTGATATAGACAGCAATGATGAAAGATTAGCTACGGGGCGTATTGTGCTTAGTACTGATGATGGAAGCATAACGATTAATTCTATTAAGAGAAGTCAGGGAAATCCGTCCTATAAGGGTAATATAGAGCTTGCCTTATATGATGAGGGTATTGCGGTGATTAATGAAATTGATATCGAAGATTACTTAAAAAAAGTTGTGCCTAGCGAAATGCCAGTGTCATTTGGCGTCAATGCATTAAAATGTCAGGCTGTATGTGCAAGAAGCTATGCATATACACAGCTTACGAATAATTATTACAGTGAGTATGGTGCGCACATAGATGATAGTGTGTCGTTTCAGGTATACAATAATACATATGACAGTGCAGAGTCTGATGAGGCGGTTATTGCTACGGATGGAATGGTCGCTGTATACAATGGTGAACTTGTAAAGACTTATTATTATTCGACTTCCTGCGGTTATACAGCTGATGTGTGTGCGTGGGGGAGTGATGAGGATAATTATCCGCAATATGCTTCTGTAAGGGCAGGAACATCTGATTATAATGCTGATATTAAGTCGGAAAAGACATTTGAGCAGTTTATAACGGCCAAAGATAGCAGTGATTATGACAGTGAAGCAGATATGTACCGTTGGAAGACCGTCATAGGTATAAGTGAGCTTACGGCACATTTTAATTCACTTATAGGAAGTTATTTAAGAAAGAACGGCTCGGTATATATATTAGAAAATGGAGAGCCGTCCGATAAAGTGGTTAATGATATAGGAAATATTGCAAGCATTAAAGTGATAGAACGTGGCTGTGGCGGAGTTGTAGCTGCACTTATGGTAGAAGGCAGTAAGGAAACCTGTATTGTCAAAGGAGAAAATGCAGTAAGAAGCCTTATGGGTAATAATAAATGTGTAATAATAACTCAGAGCAGGGAGATATATAATGATATTCTTCCGAGTGCTTTCTGTATATTCAAACCGGTATATGATAATGGTACGCTTGTATCATACGAAATAACAGGCGGCGGCTACGGACACGGAATTGGAATGAGCCAGAATGCGGTTAAGAAAATGTCAGAAACTATGGATTATACAGATATTTTAAAATTCTTCTATAACAATATAGAGATTAAGAATATAAATGATTAGTGCTTGTAAAATGGATTAAAATAATCTGATAGAGATATAAAAATAGGACTGTTGCAGTGATGCTCCCGATGTATAACGGAAGGGCATTCAATGTGACAGTCCCGTTTGCTTACTATTTGTACTTATAAGTGTGTCGATATTGCTGGTGTCTGTATATCCATTTATTTCAATAATAAATATAGCTTTATTGTTTAGCAGCATTGACGACTGCTTTCTTAGCTTTTTTTGAATGCTTTGAAATACGCCAAGGTCTTAGTATATTCTTCTCGATAAGGGAATTGAACTCAGCACCGAGAAATAATATAAGAATACATATATACATCCATATAAGAAGAAGCATAAAAGTTGTAAGACTTCCATAAGTATATGAGTAGCGTGTCATATATGTAATGTATAATGAGTAAAGTTCAGAGAACAGATACCATCCAATACTTGCAAGAAAAGCACCTGGAATTTCTTCTAAAGGACGTTTTTTAATTGTAGGTATGAACGAATACATTACAGTGAAGAATATTGTAAGCAGAGTAGGAACAAGAAATAACCTGTTGCTGAATATTGCGTTAATAATTGTAATATCAATTGAAAATACACTAAGATGTCGTTCAATAAATGCTGAAAGGTGTTCACCAAATACAATTATAACAAGGCTTGTTGCAATTGATAATAGCAGTATTAAAGCATATATGCTTGAAAATAATCTTTGTATTAGCCAGCTTCTTTTAAGCTCGTAATTGTTAATACGGTTAAGGCAGGTCTTTATTGTCATAAAGCCTTTGCCAGCTGACCATATTAAGCCGATAGCAGTTACCGACAGAATTGTTATTGATGAAGAATTCTCAATATCAACTATTATGTTTAGTAACAGACCGTGGAATTCTGTAGGAATTATATTCTCAAAAAGATTCATAAGGTCGGTTGAAGTTACTGGGAAATAATGTATTATGCTTATTAGTGCAAGGACGAATGGCATAAAGCTTAAAAGCAGATAGTAGCAGGTCTGTGCTGCATATTCAGTAAGCCGGTCTTTGGTGATTTTGTTGTAAGCTTCCTGACAGGTGAAAATCACACGGGCAATTTTCATGCTGTTTCTCCTCTCTAAAAATTTTAATAAAATATTTGAAAAAACCTCGGTATATACAGTGCTTTTGTAAGTTACAAGTTTGTGCTTGCCGCAAACTTGATATTTGAAAAAAACTCGGTATATACAGTGCTTTTGAAAGTCACAAGTTTGTGCTTGTCACAAACTTGATATTTGAAAAAACCTCGGTATACACAGTGCTTTTGTAAGTCACAAGTTTGTGCTTGCCACAAACTTGATATTTGAAAAAACTTAGATGTAAGGTTTTTTCAAATTATTATATGTTATTTCCCCACAATTATCAATAAGTTAATAACTTGCATTACTATTATATTTTATGTACAATATATAAGTTAATGAATAAAATCAGGTTAAGTGTAACCTGTTAATGAAAGGTAGGCTCGCTTATAATGGGGATTAGTGTAAAGCTTCAGGCTTTTGAAGGTCCGTTAGATCTTTTACTGCATCTTATAGATAAGAATAAAGTTAATATATATGATATTCCAATAGCTGATATAACAGAGCAGTATATGGAATATGTCAATAAAATGCAGGAGGAAGACTTAAATGTAGTAAGCGAATTCCTTGTTATGGCGGCTACACTGCTTGATATAAAATGCCGTATGCTTCTTCCAAAGGAAGTTGATGAGGAAGGTAATGAGCAGGATCCAAGAGCAGAGCTTGTCGAAAAGCTGTTAGAATACAAGCTTTATAAGGCAATGGCAGAAGAGCTTAAAGATAAGCAGATGGATGCCACAAAGCTTTATTATAGAAAGCCTGATATTCCTAAAGAGGTCAGTGAATATGTGCCAGAGGTTGATATAAAAGATGTCATAGGAGATACCGATCTTTTAAAGCTTAATGCAATATTTTCAGACGTAATGAGAAGAAAAGATGAAAAGGTTGACCCAATAAGAAGCAAGTTCGGTAAGATAGAGAAAGAAGAAGTTACTATGTCAGAAAAGCTTGTTGATATTAAGGCGTTTATGATGGAACATAGGACATTCAGTTTCAGGGAACTTCTTATGAAGGGGGCTTCAAAGGTTGCGGTTATTGTTACATTTCTTGTTGTATTAGAGCTTATTAAGACAGGATTTGTTATTGTAGAGCAGGAGGGGACTTGCGAGGAAATATATATAACAGTGACGAAGGATCCGGAACTTATAGAAGGAATTACCGAAGAATAATTAATAATACAGCAATGCTTTATAAGTTTTAAAAGCATATATGTATATGACACAGTAAGTGTGTATTAATTCTGTTAATCAAAGCAGGATAAGAATGGAGTGCAGAATGAGTATAGAAAAGACAGAAGCGGCAATAGAAGCTATACTATTTACTATGGGTGAATCAGTAGAAGCAGAAAAGATTGCAGTGGCTATAGAACACGATGTTGATACAACGGTCAGGATTATCCATAATATGATGGATAAATATGAAAATGAAGACCGAGGTATCAAGATAATTGAATTAGAGGGAAGCTTTCAATTATGTACCAAAGAAGAATATTACGACAATCTTATTAGAATATGCAGTCAGCCAAGACGATATACATTGACAGATGCAGCACTTGAAACGCTCTCAATAATAGCGTACAAGCAGCCGGTTACCAAGATAGAGATAGAAAAGATAAGAGGTGTTAATTCAGACAGGTCAGTTAATAAGCTTGTTGAATTAGAACTTGTTAAAGAAGTTGGAAGACTTGATGCACCGGGAAGACCGATGCTTTTTGGAACAACTGAAGAATTCCTTAGAACATTTGGTGTAGGTTCTATTGATGAACTTCCGGTTATAAGTGAGGATATGGTTGAACAGTACAAGGAAGAGGCTGAATATGAAATAGCAAGCGAATTAAAAGAAGAAGCTATGAATGAGGAACAGCTTACATTGGACATATAATTAACCAGACATTTATGTATAGATAGTTAGAATATAATGAGTTCACCTGATACAAGTGGTTATCTTAAACAGTGGGCAGAAATGAGGTATATTATGGAAAGAGCAAATGCGTGGAATAAGTATGATTCTAAAAAGAAAGCAGAAGTATTTGATTTTGCGGAACAGTACAGACAGTTCATCTCAAAATGTAAGACAGAAAGAGAATGTGTAAAGGAAGGCGTTAGGCTTTTAAAGGAAGCTGGCTATGCGGACTTAAAAGAAGTTATTGCTGATAACAGGACATTAAAAGCTGGCGATAAAGTGTATGCTGTCAATATGAATAAGGCACTTGTTGCGTTTAATATAGGTGAAGAACCTATAAGTGCAGGAATGAATATACTCGGAGCACACATAGACTCACCAAGACTTGATATAAAGCAGAACCCTCTCTATGAAGAAACAGGACTTGTTCTTCTTGATACACATTATTATGGTGGTATTAAGAAATACCAGTGGGTTGCAATTCCACTTGCCATTCACGGAGTTGTTGCATTAAAGAATGGAACAACAGTAGAGATTGTAATTGGTGAAGATATGTCTGATACAGTAGTTGGTGTATCTGACCTTCTTATACATCTTGCTTCTGAGCAGATGGAAAAGAAAGGCACAAAGGTTGTTGAGGGTGAAGCACTTGATATTCTTGTTGGAAGTATGCCACAGGAGAAGGAACAATGCGATAAGGAAGCCAAAGATGCTGTTAAGAAGAATATACTTGCAATATTAAAGGATAAGTATGGAATAGAGGAAGAAGATTTCCTGTCAGCAGAATTAGAAGCTGTTCCAGCAGGTCCTGCAAGAGATTATGGAATAGACAGAAGTATGATAATGGGCTATGGACACGATGACAGAGTGTGTGCATATCCATCACTTATAGCACTTATTAATTCAAGTGAAGTTAAGAGAACAGGTGTATGTATTCTTGTTGATAAAGAGGAAATTGGAAGCGTTGGTGCTACAGGAATGCAGTCAAGATTTTTTGAAAATATGGTTGCAGAAGTTATGGACAGATGTGGAAATTATTCTGAGCTTGGATTAAGAAGGGCACTTGCTAATTCTTATATGTTATCATCAGATGTAAGTGCGGCATATGACCCTAACTATGCGAGTGTATTTGAGAAGAAAAATGCAGCTTATTTTGGCAAAGGTATGGTGTTTAATAAATACACAGGTGCAAGAGGTAAGAGTGGCTCTAATGATGCATCAGCAGAATTTGTAGGAAAGTTAAGAAAGATTATGGATGATGCAGATGTATCATTTCAGACAGCTGAACTTGGTAAGGTAGACATCGGCGGTGGCGGAACAATAGCTTATATATTAGCTAATCTTGATATGAATGTAATTGACAGTGGCATTGCTGTACAGAATATGCACGCGCCATATGAAGTTATAAGCAAAGCAGATTTGTATGAAACATTAAAGGGTTATGAGGCATTTTTAAAAAATGCTTAATAATACAATAATGCAAAAGTGATTATATAATATTTGCATAATATTAACATTGGAAGGATGACACATATATGAAATGGAATAGATATTCAATTAAGACAACAACACAGGCTGTTGATTTAATAAGCAGTGCTCTTGATGATATAGGAATTGAGGGGATAGAGATACAGGACAATGTACAGCTTACACAAGAAGAAGCTAAGACAATGTTTGTTGATTTTATTCCTGAGCTGCCACCAGATGATGGAACAGCAGTTGTTAATTTTTATATTGATTCAGATGAGGACGATGGAACATTAGTTAAAAAGGCTGAGCAGGAAATTAAAGATTTAAGAATGTTTGTTGATATCGGTGAAGGAACAATAACAAGGTCTGAGACAGAAGATAAAGACTGGATTAATAACTGGAAGCAGTACTGGCATACATTTACAATCGGTAATCTGTATATTAAGCCAACATGGGAAGAGATTACAGAGGAGATGAAAGGACATCCTGTTCTTAGCATTGATCCGGGAACTGCATTTGGAACAGGTTCACACGAAACAACAAGAATGGTTATTAAGCAGCTTGAAAAGTATGTTAAAAAAGGTGACAGAATACTTGATGTAGGCTGTGGAAGCGGAATACTTTCAGTAGTTGCCCTTAAATATGGCGCGGAATATGCACTTGGTACAGATCTTGACCCTAATGCAATTATTGCCTCAGAAGAGAATTCAGTTCAGAATAATATAACTAAGGAGCAGTTTGAGGTTATTGAGGGTAATATAATTGATGATAAGAATATTAAGGATAGATGTGGATATGAATGTTATGATATAGTGTGTGCTAATATTCTTGCTGATGTCTTAGAGCCATTATCAGTTAATATCCATGAGCATATGAAGCATGGAGCATATTTTATAACTTCTGGAATTATTAATACTAAAGAAGATGAAGTTGTTAATGCTTTCAAGAAGAATTCAGAGCTCGAGATAGTTGAGATTAACCACGATGGCGAATGGGTTAATGTAACAGCCAGAAGAAAGTAATTAATAGATAACGCGAAAGGATTACATATGTATCATTTTTTTGCAGAGCACGAGAATATATTTGACGATTACATTGATATTAAAGGCGGGGACGTTAATCATATTAAGAATGTACTGCGTTTAAAAAAGGGTGATGAGATACTTATAAGCAGTGGCGATAATTATGATTATAATTGTGTTATTGATACAATATCCGATGACTATGTACGTAGCCTTATAACATCAGTTAATGAGAAAGGCAATGAACTTTCATCAAAGGTATATTTATTTCAGGGACTTCCTAAAGCTGATAAAATGGAACTTATTATACAGAAGATGATTGAGCTTGGCGTGTATGAGATTGTTCCTGTAGCAATGAAAAGAAGTGTTGTAAAGCTTGATGATAAGAAAGCAAAGAGCAAGGTTGCAAGATGGAATACAATAGCTGAAAGTGCTGCCAAACAGAGTAAAAGAAGTATTATGCCAAAGGTTAGTGATGTTGTAAGTTTTAAGCAGGCAGTTGCTATGGCTTCGGAATTAGATGTATTATTACTTCCTTATGAGTGTGCAGAAGGAATTGAACATACAAGACAGGTTATTGCTTCTATCGGGAAAGGAAAGAGCATAGGTATCTTTATTGGACCAGAGGGTGGTTTTGATAAAGATGAACTTGAGCTTGCAACTAATGCAGGAGCTGATATAATAACACTTGGCAGACGTATATTAAGAACCGAGACAGCAGGTCTTATGCTGATGTCGGTGCTTATGTACAATATGGAGGAATAATAATGCAGGCATATCTTGATAATTCAGCAACGACAAAGTGTGCACCTGAGGTTGTAGATGTGTGCGTAAAAGTTATGAGTGAAGATTATGGCAATCCATCATCAAAGCATATGAAGGGCGTTGAAGCTGAAAATTATATAAAAGAAGCAAAAGAAACAATAGCTAAGACTTTAAAGTGCCAGGAAAAGGAAATACTTTTCACATCAGGCGGAACAGAGTCTAACAATATGGCAATAATAGGAACTGCTATGGCTAATAAGAGAAAAGGCAATCACGTTATTGTGTCATCGGTAGAACATTCATCTGTAAAAGAGCCTTTTAACTTTCTTAGTGAGAATGGTTTCAGGGTAACATATCTTAAAGTTGACAGAAATGGAATTGTGGACATTAATGACCTTAAGGAAGCGTTAGATGATGAAACAATTCTTGTATCAGTAATGTATGTCAATAATGAGATTGGTGCAGTTGAACCTATTGAAGAAATCGGACATATTGTAAAAAGCTACAATCCTGATATAGTGTTTCATGTAGATGCAATTCAGGCATATGGCAAATACAAAATAGTACCTAAGAAGTATAACATAGATTTATTATCTGTAAGTGGACATAAGATACACGGTCCAAAGGGAAGCGGATTTTTATATATTAAGGATAAGACAAGAATTAAACCTATAATATATGGCGGAGGACAGCAGAAGGGTATGCGTTCTGGAACAGAAAATGTACCAGCAATCGCAGGACTGTCGGCAGCAGTCAAGCTTATATATAATGACCAGTTTGAGGATAAGATTAATAAGCTGTATGAGCTTAAAGACTATTTTATAGATGAGCTTGAAAAGCTTGCTGATGTTGTTATCAATTCATATAAGGGTACAAAGTCAGCACCTCAGATTGTAAGTGTAAGCTTCAGGGGTGTCAGGGCAGAAGTGTTGCTTCACGCACTTGAGGATAAGAATATATATGTATCCTCAGGTTCAGCCTGTTCTTCTAACAAACCGGGCTTAAGCAATACACTTGTGGCAATTGGCCTTGATAATGACCTGCTTGACAGCACATTGAGATTCAGCTTCTGTTATGATACAACTAAGGAAGAGCTTGATTATGTAGTCAGTGCATTAAAAGAACTTCTTCCTGTGTTAAGAAAGTATACAAGACATTAATAATATAATTAAAATTGAATGGAGATAAAAGATGTATAAAGCATTTTTGATTAAATATGGAGAGATAGGTGTAAAGGGTAAGAACAGATACCTTTTTGAAGATGCACTTGTAAGACAGATAAGATTTGCCCTTGAAAAGGTTGAGGGGGAATTCGTAGTATCTAAGGAAAATGGAAGAATATATGCTACAGCACAGACAGAATTTGACTATGATGAGGCTGTAGAAGCATTAAAGACTGTATTTGGAATAATTGGAATATGTCCAGTTGTGCAGATAGAAGATAATGGCTTTGATGACCTTGCTGAACACGTTATTAAGTATATTGATGAGGCATATCCTGATAAGAATGTTACATTTAAGGTAGATGCAAGAAGAGCAAGAAAGAACTACCCTATGAATTCTATGGAGATTAATATGGAGATGGGTGGAAGAATATTAGACGCATTTCCTGAGATGAAGGTAGATGTTCATAAGCCACAGGTGCTTTTACAGATTGAGATTAGAAAGCATATTAATATATATTCAATAGAAATTCCAGGACCAGGAGGAATGCCAATAGGAACTGCTGGTAAGGCAATGCTTTTATTATCAGGAGGAATTGACAGCCCTGTAGCTGGATATATGGTTGCCAAGAGAGGTGTGCAGATAGAAGCTACATATTTCCATGCACCACCATATACAAGTGAGAGAGCTAAGCAGAAGGTAGTAGACCTTGCAAGACTTGTGTCTAAATATGCAGGTCCAATAACTCTTAATGTAGTTAATTTTACAGATATACAGCTTGCTATATATGAGAAGTGTCCTCACGATGAGCTTACAATCATTATGAGAAGATATATGATGAAGATTGCAGAAGAACTTGGCAAGGAAAGCAAATGTATGGGACTTGTTACAGGTGAGAGTATCGGACAGGTCGCAAGCCAGACTATGCAGAGCCTTTACTGTACTAATGAAGTATGTACAATGCCAGTATACAGACCGGTTATTGGTTTTGATAAGCAGGAGATTATTGATATATCAGAAAAGATAGGAACATATGAGACATCAATCCAGCCATTTGAGGACTGCTGTACAATATTTGTAGCTAAACATCCAGTTACAAAGCCTAATCTTAATATAATCAAACAGCACGAGCATAACCTTGATGATGTTATTGATGAGCTTATGAAGACAGCCATAGAAACTACAGAAAAGATAGTTGTTAAATAAAATGATGTAAATAATAACAGGGTGCCATACGAATTAACGTGTGACATCCTGTTATAGAATAACCATATTAAACTGTCTGGATGATTATACAATATATGGCTTTAATACAGCAAGAATTGTATCAATATCATTCTCAGCGTGAATATTTAAGTCGATAGGCTTTGATAAATCAAGACTGAAAATACCCATAATAGACTTTGCATCAATTACATATCTTCCAGATACAAGGTCAAAGTCAACATCAAACTTTGTAATATCATTTACAAAGGATTTAACTTTATCGATTGAGTTTAATGAAATCTGTACAGTTTTCATTGGAATACCTCCCATAATATAATAATTTGCTTACTGAGTTAATTATAATATTTATGGGATTTATGTCAAGAACAAAGGAGGCCGATTTGAAAAAAGTTGCGATACACAACCTTGGCTGCAAGGTTAATTCATACGAAGCAGAGTCAATGGAGCTTATGCTTAAAAATGCAGGCTATGAAATAGTTCCATTTGATGAAGCGATAATTGCAGATGTATATATAATAAATACCTGTTCGGTTACTAATATAGCAGACAGAAAGTCCCGCCAGATGTTACACAAGGCTAAAAAGATGAATCCATCAGCAGTTGTAATAGCTGCCGGCTGTTATGTACAGGCAGATGAAGCAGGAGTTAAGAAAGATGAAGCTGTAGATATCGTGCTTGGCAACAATATGAAGATTAATATTGTTGATGTGCTTGAGCAGTATTTTAAGGATAATACAGCAGACGAATATGTGGTTGATATAAGCCACGATACAGAATATGAAGAATTAAAGATAGATAAAGTAAGTGAGCATACAAGGGCATACATTAAAATACAGGACGGATGTAACCAGTTCTGTTCATACTGCATTATTCCTTATACAAGAGGAAGAATAAGAAGCAGGGCGATTGAAGATGTTGTAGACGAAGTTAGAAGATTAGCTGACAATGGCTATAAGGAAGTTGTTCTTACCGGAATACATCTTTCTTCTTATGGCAGGGATACAGGTAAAGAGACCTTGTTAGATGTTATAGAGGCGGTTAATTCAATTGACGGAATTGAAAGAATCAGACTTGGTTCATTAGAACCAAGAATTGTGACAGATGAATTTGTCAGCCGTATAAGCAGTATGAAAAAGCTTTGTCCACATTTTCACTTATCATTACAGAGCGGCTGTGATAAGACACTTAAGGCTATGAACAGAAAGTATGATACTGCTGAATACTTAAAGGGCTGTGAAATTCTTAGAAAATATTATGATAACCCAGCGATTACGACAGATGTTATTGTGGGCTTTCCTGGTGAGACAGAAGAAGACTTCAAGATTACGAAAGCATTTGTTGAGAAGGTGCATTTTTATGAAATGCACATATTTAAGTATTCAAGAAGAAAAGGCACAGTTGCAGATACTATGCCTGATCAGGTAGATGATAAGATTAAGACAGCAAGAAGTAATGAACTTATTGAGCTTGCTAATGAAATGTCAGCACAGTACAGAAGTACATATGCAGATAGTGATTTGAGCGTGCTTATTGAAGAAAAGCAGAATATAGCTGGAAAAGAGTATTATACAGGCTATACACCTAATTATATAAGAGTTATGATTTCGGCAGAAGAATTTGATAAAGAAAATGTTTGCAGTAATTCAGGCAATGGTAATATAATTAATAATATATATACAGTGAAGGGTTGCGGTCTTGATAAAGAAAAGCTGCATATAATCGGAATGGAGAATTATAATGGCTGAATTAAAGTTAAGAAAGAATGAAAAAGGAATGATACTTGCAATTGATATGGGAAATACCAATATCGTTATTGGCTGTGTTGATGACAAGAAAGTATTATTTGAGGAAAGATTATCAACAGATTATTCAAAGACAGAATTGGAATACGCCATAGGTTTTAAGACGGTGCTTGAAATATATAATGTTAACTCAGATGACATAAAAGGAGCGATTATATCATCAGTTGTCCCACAGCTTGTTAATATAATAAAAGCGGCAGTAGAAAAGACAGTTGGAATTACACCGCTTATGGTCGGACCTGGAATAAAGACAGGTCTTAACATTCTTATGGATCAGCCAAGACAGGTTGGAACAGATATGATAGTTGATGCAGTTGCTACACTTAATGGCTACGGTGCACCAGCCATAATTATAGATATGGGAACAGCGACAACTATAAGTGTTGTAGATGAGAAAGAGAATTATATAGGTGGAGTTATACTTCCGGGAATACGTGTGTCAGTTGATTCGTTAGTATCAAGAACAGCACAGCTTCCAAGAATAAGCCTTGATACACCAAAGAGTGTTATGGGTAAGAATACTATTGATTGTATGAAGAGTGGAGTTATATATGGCAATGCTTCGTGCATAGATGGTATGCTTGACAGAATTATAGAAGCTAATGGTTTTGGAGTTAATGGAAAGCCAGAAGCGAAAGTTATAGCTACAGGTGGACTTGCAAAGGTTATAGTTCCTCACTGTAAGCATAATATACACATAGATGCGGAATTATTGCTTAAAGGTCTTAGAATTATATATGATAAGAATGTGGAGGGTAATTAAATGCTTAAAGGTAAAAATGTACTGCTTTGTGTTACAGGAAGCATAGCAGCTTATAAAATTGCAGAGCTTGCAAGCAGACTTGTTAAGCTTCATTGTAATGTTGATGTTATAATGACTAAAAATGCTACGAATTTTATCAATCCTATAACATTTGAAACACTTACAGGCAATAAGTGCATAGTAGATACATTTGACAGGAATTTTCAATTTAATGTTGAACACGTTTCACTGGCTAAGAAAGCAGACTGCGTTATGATAGCACCAGCCTCAGCTAATATAATAGGCAAGATAGCTAATGGGATAGCAGATGATATGCTTACAACAACTGTAATGGCTTGCAAATGCAAAGTTATGATATCGCCTGCTATGAATACTAATATGTATGATAATCCTATTGTGCAGGATAATATCGCCAGGTTAAGAAGATTTGGATATGAAGTTATTGAGCCAGATAGCGGTTATCTTGCGTGTGGTGACACTGGAAGGGGCAAAATGCCATCGCCGGAGAGCCTTTTATGGTACATTTTAAAGGAAACAGCATATGAAAAGGACATGAAGGGCATTAAGCTTTGTGTAACAGCAGGTCCTACAAGAGAAGCAATAGACCCTGTAAGATTTATCTCTAATAATTCTACAGGGAAAATGGGCTATGCAATAGCCAGAATGGCAATGCTTCGTGGAGCAGATGTTACACTTGTATCAGGAAAGGTTGATGTTCCACCAGTTCCATTTGTTAATATTATAAATGTTATATCAGCACAGGATATGTATGATGCTGTCACCGAAGAAGCAAAGAATTCAGATATTATAATTAAAGCCGCCGCAGTAGCGGACTATACACCTTTAAATGTAAGCGATAATAAGATAAAGAAAAAAGACGGCGATATGTCAATTGCCCTTAAACGCACAAAGGATATAATAGGAACGCTTGGAGAACATAAAAAAGAGGGACAGTTTATATGTGGATTTTCTATGGAAACAGAAAATGTAATTGCCAATTCCAAGGATAAGCTTATTAAGAAGAATATGGATATGATAGTTGCTAATAATGTAAAGGTAGCCGGGGCAGGCTTCGGAACAGACACTAATGTTGTAACTATAATTACCGGGGAAGATAATATTGAACTGCCTATGATGTCTAAAGAGGATGTTGCTTCAAAGATACTTGACTTTATAATGGCAAAGCGTAGGTAAGATATTGGCACGTTAATATATAATGTATGTAATAAAAGTACATATTATAATAATTGATTTATATAAGGTTTAGTTTAAGACAGAAATTCAGTGACTTAAAATTGCAATTTGTTAATTTGAAGTCACTGAATTTTATAGCGGAAATAGTGTGGATTTATGTTTGTATACAGATATATGCCCCAAATTTATAAAAAAGTTTGGTGGTACAAATCCAGTAAATATAAGACTTTACGAATGTTTATAATAGATTTGGCGAAAAAAATCAAAAAAAGTTGAAAAAAGATGTTGACATATGTGAGAGGTGGTGATATTATAATCAAGTCGCCGCGAGAGATGAGCGACACAAAAGCTTCTCAAGCACAGATGAATACTGGATTTGAGAACAATGAACTTTGATAACTGAACAGAAAGACAACCTTGAAAATTCTTTTTAGAATTTCGAGATGAGTACAGAATTCAATAGAATTAAGTATACATCTTTTGTGAACATCATTCAAGCAATTGAATGAATCCTTAAACACAGTATAAGGAAACTATTAAAGCTAGTTAGTTTAAGACTGACAAGGCAAACTTGATGTTTTGAAAAACATCTGGGAGTTACGAAGAAACTCTTAAATGTTTTATGAAGCAGAACATATTTTATGAGAGTTTGATCCTGGCTCAGGATGAACGCTGGCGGCGTGCTTAACACATGCAAGTCGAACGAAGCATTTAAGACAGATTACTTCGGTTTGAAGTCTTTTATGACTGAGTGGCGGACGGGTGAGTAACGCGTGGGTAACCTGCCTCATACAGGGGGATAGCAGCTGGAAACGGCTGGTAATACCGCATAAGCGCACAGTACCACATGGTACAGTGTGAAAAACTCCGGTGGTATGAGATGGACCCGCGTCTGATTAGCTTGTTGGCGGGGTAACGGCCCACCAAGGCGACGATCAGTAGCCGACCTGAGAGGGTGACCGGCCACATTGGGACTGAGACACGGCCCAGACTCCTACGGGAGGCAGCAGTGGGGAATATTGCACAATGGAGGAAACTCTGATGCAGCGACGCCGCGTGAGTGAAGAAGTAGTTCGCTATGTAAAGCTCTATCAGCAGGGAAGATAGTGACGGTACCTGACTAAGAAGCTCCGGCTAAATACGTGCCAGCAGCCGCGGTAATACGTATGGAGCAAGCGTTATCCGGATTTACTGGGTGTAAAGGGAGTGTAGGTGGCCAGGCAAGTCAGAAGTGAAAGCCCGGGGCTCAACCCCGGGACTGCTTTTGAAACTGCAGGGCTAGAGTGCAGGAGGGGCAAGTGGAATTCCTAGTGTAGCGGTGAAATGCGTAGATATTAGGAGGAACACCAGTGGCGAAGGCGGCTTGCTGGACTGTAACTGACACTGAGGCTCGAAAGCGTGGGGAGCAAACAGGATTAGATACCCTGGTAGTCCACGCC